>Ga0209367_1013181_pt1 | contig 10688 bp, 5 predicted proteins | sample WorMetLIZISLAND2_FD_187412 | JGI IMG/M metagenome (GOLD analysis project Ga0209367, IMG submission 187412) | Marine gutless worms symbiont microbial communities from Max Planck institute for Marine Microbiology, Germany - Olavius geniculatus... ... | reverse complement strand
CCGTTGTCTTTCCGTTTTCTTTTCCCTTTACCTTTCTTTTTGTCGTTTTTTCCTTTTTTTATTTTTCCTTAATTCCTCTTTTACTTTTCCTTCCCCTTCTCTTTTCCTTTTTTCGCTTTCCCTTTTTTCTTTCATCTTGCCCTTTCGCTTTTCTTTCTTTTTCCCTTCCCCTTTCCTTCCTCTTCTTTTTCCCTTCTTTTTTTCCCAGTTTTCTTTTTCCTTACATTTTCCTCCGATTCCTTTTTCTCTTTCCCTTCTTTCTTCTTTTTTCGTGTCCACGTCCCTGCGTCCAACATTTGAGGCTTCATATCTTACAACGGTGCAAGATAGACGCATGGTCACAATGGACCACCCATAGGACATCGCCCACCGCGAGTCGCTTGGTCACGTGACCGATGACGTCACGTGACCCCAAGATGTCAAGGTCGTGACCCCGTTATTTTCGAGGGGCAATTAAATTTTTTTTAAATTTTTACCACTGGCCAACACACGTCACTCATTTAGTTTATGCGGACTTTGCTGTTAGCTATCAAGATGCATTAAACAGACTTCGTGTTCGTTTGAACAGTATCTTGTCTTACTTAATTTTACTTACTGAAAGAAGTGCAGGCCTACGGAAGTGATGCGGTCGTCCAGAACGTCGTTGAGTGTTTGGCGAGTCTGCCGTTTTCTGCCATTTTCTCGGCGCTCATACGGAGTCTGTACAGCCGCGTGTCGACAACAGCAGCGAGAACGAGGACGAGGCCATTCAGGTGTCCTTGCCAGCAGCGACCACGTCAAGCCGGCCTGCAGCCAGGGCTTGGGGCTGCTGCTACAAAGGCTGAAGCTGGCAGACTGCAGCTGTAGTCTGGCTGGCTGACACTTAGGCCATACACACACTAGCGTCGTCAGACAAGCCGATACTCGATTAACCTAGGCCTACCCCGAAGGGATGGACTTCTCTTCTTTCTTCGACGGCACTACACTGTTACAAGTGGTGGTTTTGTAGATGGTTGGAAAATGGTTGTGTGTAGTGGAAACGTTGTCTGGGGTTACTAGAAATTCATATCAGCAGATAACCCCCATAAAACCATTCGCCGGGTTTACAGGTTGTGCAGAAAACCATGTTAACATTGCAAGTGCTGGAATAATGCTAAGTGAATTGCGCCGTACAGCGTCAGAAATTATCCAACAGATACTTAAAGACTTCATTCTGATATTGTACATATGTTACTGTGTATTAATGACAAAAATAAATGTGCTGATAAAAAATTCTGAAAAATCTGTTTTGTTATAACAGGAACTTTTAATTTCTCCTACAGTTCGCACTGTTTCTTTTTTGATTTCTTTGGTACGGTGTCGTTTGTGTTAAACAAGCTTAAATAAGGTAGGCCTATATGTCTGAAACTGAACGAAGAACGCTGACTTATAGTCACACCGGCTGACCGGGCTGGGGCTCAGGCTTGTTGTCTCCAGCACTCGAGCGGGAAATTTGATCCAGCCGTTAGATGCACGCGCTGCTGTTGCAGCAGCTGGCCGGATGGCTGGCTGGTGTGCGCCCGCCCAGTGAGTGACCTGCATAGCTGCAGTGGATGCAGATGTCAAGGATTTCGAGTCTACGGCGAAAACCCATGGTACGTTAACACTGTGATCTATCTGTATATATTCTGTTGAAACAAATCCTGAGATTGCAGTTGTTGTGCGGTGATAATAAGCCAGTTGATTAGCTATATAGAACTAAGTGTGTTGTGTTCAGTAACCACGCTTAGGCCTATTATAAAGTGCTGTTTTGTTGTTGTAGGTTTCAAGAAATGCCAAACTTGATCAAATCGACATTTTGGATTCTCTGCTGCATGCGCTGCATCTTCATCGACTCTGCAACTCCACATCTGCACATCCTGGGTTGTTGCTTTGTAGGCCCACACTCACTAGGCCTGCAAAGTAAATTGAGTAGATTAACATATACATGCACACAATACATAGAGCTTTATAGTAAACTTTATAGTAAATGCCTGCACTGTGGTTACAGTTTACTTAGTAGTTTTTCTCTGTCTGCATGTGTTTGAATTTTATTTTTTGTTGCTGTTTTTTTTGTTTTGTTTTGGTTGAATAAATATTTGTGTTCTGTCACTGCTGTGTTATTTTACTTTGGCATAAATCTGACAACTGTTCGGTCCTGATGGAACAGTTAAGAACGACATAAACAGTTAACTGGAATAAGGAGAAAGAAGCAAGAGAAAGGGATGAGTGCAAAGACCAAGGAAGAAGAAGAACAGGGGAGGTAAAAAAATAAAATTCCTAGCAGAAAGTATGGATTTTAGCTACAGCCATTTTAAGCTACTATAAATAGCTAAAAGTTTTTCAGATAACTGTATCTCAACATGTGTATAACCATTTTTGTATGGTTTTGTGCACAACCCTTAAAAACGGTTTTCTACAAAACCCGCAAATGGTTGGATCAGAGACACCGAACAGAAAATCTTTGAATAACCATCTCTAAAATTATCACTTATAATAGTGTAAAGGCCTATGCAGATTTTGATTGACTGTAGGCCCCTATACGCAGCGTGCGCCGGAGCAACTAGTTCGTCCTTGCGATTACTGCTAACTGTTTTTGAAGTGTTTTTAATTTTTCTTGCTGGCAGTAAGCATGCTTTCGCAAAACGTCATGGATAGAAATTGACTCGCTATGTGCACGCCGCTATGTTGTTTACTGCAATTGGGGAGTTGCCATACTAGGTCACGCTGACCTACTTAGGTCAGAAAGAATGGCGAACTCGCTTATTTAGAGCAGTTTAAACACACGAAGCTTTATTCACCATAAACATGGTAGAAACAAATGAAGGCTAAATGCAAATAATAAAAAAAATACAACTTAAGTAAACTTAACTAACAAAATAATCAAGACCATGCATGGCGTACAGAACACAACAAACTGTCAGAGTTGTCAAAACTGGTTTAAAATTTATGTGTCCGCTTAGCTATTATATCAGATACTGAATCAAAATTAAAATAACACTGACACTCTTCAATTACAGTTTTCGACCTAATATTAAACATTTTGACAAAACAGCTGTTGACAACAAACTGCAACGAAGCGATATGCGACTTTTCATCGGACAAGTCTCAGTGCCGTACAGTAACACAGGCAAGCACTTCTTTTTAAATACACTGTGTCTCAAAAAAACCGGACCCCAATTACGTTTTGAAATAACTCCAACAAACTGTGCCTAATAATAATAATGATTACCTGAAAAAATCGTCAAAAGGTACTCAATATCGTAGTGTGTTACGGGCTTACGATATTTCATAAACAGGGTACCAGCCGGTGAAAGATGTGGATGAACCTATTGAACTGAAGCAGCGCTTGGTGGAGGTCTGGTCTGGCCTACGGCAGACCGTTGTCGATGACGCAATCGACGAATGGAGAAGACGTCTCTGGGCCTGTGTTCGAGTAAAGGGACAGCACTTTGAACATCTGCTGTAACTTCTGACTATGATGTTGCTAATCAGCAGTTCGTTCAATTTCAAACGTTGGCGTTATAACATTTGATGATTTCGTAACTGACGTTGTTGGTTCGTTGGAGTACTGCAGTGCATGCAGTTGCCTCTACTGTTGGTGCCACAGGAAAACCTCAGCTGGCACTCTGTTCTTAAAATTTTTCGCAAAGTAACACAAGTGCTGATTCTCTAACAATTATTTTTGTCAGAATCTATTGCTATTGAACCAGGACTGTTGGAGTTATTGCAAAAGGTAGCAGGGGTCCGGTTTTTTGAGACACAGTGTAGTTTGCTCAATTCATGCGTGCAGGACGACTAGTTTTTTAAACTACCGTTTACTTTATGTAGTGAACAGTAGCACTAAGTACCGAAAACTACCAAAAAATACCCCCCCCCAAAAAAAATTGCTTGTTTTTCTTAGGGTTAGGGTTAAGTTTAAGGTTAGAGTTAGGGTTTTCGGTATTTATTGCTACTTTGCGGTAAAGAACTTGTCTATTTACGCCACAGGCAATTTTTTTAATCTTGGCGTGATCTTTTTGATGCGTATTGTTTTGCAAGCTTGATGATGCATGCGAGTTTAGTGAAGCACTTGTGCGATCTGTAACAAAGTCAGAAAAAAAGAAACACTTTCAATATTCTATTTACTTACTTACTTACTTACGGTACTAAAAAGAGACAAAAATCGGAGTGACAAAAAAACTATATCAGCTACAGTCATGGCGCTCTGTCTGACTGTCCTGCTGCGTGACAAGTTGATAGAGTTTTACACCTTTTACATACTCGACGGTCAATCGCAGTTCGTACGTTTTATTTTTTCCATCGCAATCCACACTCAGTCCAGTGGCGTTTTTTCGTCGCTGTTTTCTATCTTTTTTATTCGCACGTGAGTTGTGCGTACACAGAAATGTTGCAAAAACGTTTTTTTGCAAAACATTCTTGACCTTGTGAGCACATTTTTAAAAATACGTTAGAATTTACACGTAAGATGAAACACTCGCAGAAAGCTTCGTCTTATGTACATGTATCAACGGCTTGAACATTTCGTTTAAAATGCTAAAAATGTGTTGCATGCAGCATAACTGCAAATGTGACTGCGGCCTTAATTTCGTCAGCGAATCGCGCCAAAGAACTAAACGTGCTGCGTCATTGGCTGTAGTTTTCCGTTTATTATGTTGAGGCCTGTGGGCGTCTTCGTGACAATTAAGACTCCAGAATACATTCGTCGACGACGGCAACCCTGCATTGTTCGTAAAAAGCAATATCTGGTCTTGTCGGGGGCTTGGACACGGCCGAGGGCCGTGGCTTGGATGTGAAGTCGTTAAGCCGATGAGCTGCTGCTGTGCCGTCTGTTCACAGTGGCTTGTGATCGTGCGATTGTGTATAGCCCTGCAGTCGTTCTGTTGCGGCTCAGCTTGTTATTGGAGCTGTGCGAACCGAGCAATTTTAAGTCGAGTACTCACCGGTTGTTCGAGTAAAAACAATACTTTTTTAAACATATTAAGCAATGTAGGTAGTGTGCTACCAGTTTTTAAAGCTGGGATTTTTTTTTGTATTATGATGTTAAAACTTAAAATAAGCAGCGTTGGCAACTGCGTTGCTTTTTTGGTCATTTCCTGTCGATCATTGAGTTATCGTTAGTTTTTGATAAAAATTGTACAGAGCTACGTTATGGAAAAGATATAAAAAAATAATTTGTAAAATATGCAAACAAACATAACTACAATAAAACTGTTTAATTTTAAATATCTGATGGCCATGTCTGGTGAATAAACTAGTCGAATATAATCGGTGAATACATACATTCATCACAAAACATTTAACGTATGCACGATACCTGTGTCTGAAGCACTGTCATGTACGATTGTCGAAATTCTTTATATGTTTGACTTATGTGCTATACTTATGACAGTTTTTTTAGTCCGTATAGAGCTTGCTTGCGTTTTGCAAGTGTCTCAAGATTTATAATTAAACTACATTTAGCTTGCACTGGTATAAAGTTATAAACACATTTAGCTACAGTCGCGAGACGTTAAGAAAACGACAGTGCAGTTATGCGATCTGAGCATTGTTTAAATATGGCACTGTATGGAGTGTATACTCGTTTATCCACTTCAGTAGTGCAGTACCTAGGCCTATAGTATTACGTAAACACTTGCAAGCGTCTCTGAATACTTTTCAGAGTATAAAGTATCCGATCGATTTCGAATTACCCATCGATTTGTCGTCGATCGTCTCCTCTCTAGCGGTCGTTTTATCAACTGCTAAAAGACGTCGCTGGGCGGCGAGATGTCCCATGCGACTCACGCTGGCAACGTCTTATCTGCGCGTATATACTCGCTCGCTCGGCACACACGGCTCTGCATTCGGATCAATAAACGACAGATCTCCGTGCTTGCTTGCTCCTGCATACGTGTGTGGTCCATCTGTGCACATGGCGCAGGACTGTGCATTGGGGGTAATTGAATAGGAGGTGCTGTGATGCGGCTGCTGACTACCAAAGCATGGCTATATAGCTGGTGGACATATACAGGGTGGTCCCGAAAAAAACGGCACAAAGTTTGTGGCAGCACCATCTGCTGCAATCGTATCCATTGTTTCGATCAGGAACGTGCGTTAAAGAATAGGCCTAAAGCTGCAGATGCTAATACTGTTTTTGAACAGTTTACTTGCCACTTGCAAAAAAAGTTTATTTAATTGTCGTATTCAAACACTGGCCTTTGTCATGTAAACAATTTATTTTTTTAATATTTTGCTAAAAACCGCCGGAATCTCTGTGACGTACGGCTGCAAAATTATGGTGTCTTCATCATCGTACCGTTTTTCTGGACCACCATGTAAGTTTGAGTGATGCCAGTGATGACAACAAACAGTATCGCTTTGCTGCTGATAAACATGGGTTCATATTTAGCAGACACATCGCATCCGGTGTAATTATCTCATAGGCTACACGGTGCAGCAGAACAACACACAATATTTACGTTGTGAAGCGCTAACAGAGCTACATGCTTTCACATATCCGGCCTACAAAAATATATGGTCAGTTTTTGTTGTTGACATGTTTTTTTGTTTTTTTTTCTGTTATTTGTACGTCGACAACCGCAAGAATCCTTAAATTTTAAGGTCGTAGGTCAAAAAACAAGGTCACGAAATCAAATTCTCCGATATTTTATTATGTCCTGTGTTATGTATACCTTGTCTTATAGCCACACACTTCAGGTGTGGTGGAATTTGTATAGTGGGTCTAATAGTTTTTTTATTGCAAATTTTGTCTCAATTTTGACAGTAAATTTTACAAGTAATTTGAGAAAAGCTCATGTGACGCGCGATAGCACAGGTTCTGTCACTTTGGCAATCAGTGTATAGGCCTACAGCAATAAAATATTAATGCATCTTGAAGGAGTACTTAATTCGAGGCCACCGCAAAAAAGTCTTCTTGAATTTTAGAGATCGAAACTTAAATTTATAAAAATTTACGTTCTATGTCAAAAAAGTCATACGCAACTTGTCCAGGTCGATATCCCGCCATTTCGGCGCAATACATTTTTAAAATATGTGTTGCAGCCGGAAATCGCAAAAAAATCACTAAGAACTTTATTTTGGGGGTTCAAGGTCATTCAAGGTCATCGACGTTGACACCAATAAAAAGCTTGTCACTATTACTTGTTATGATAAGCAGCATGTCTGTGCCTATCTGCAACTGTTTTCACGCTACACGAGATAATTGCGGTAAAATAACCACTTTTTAGGGGAGTAGCTGTATTTGACGCCCGCCTGCGCTGGCCTCCTTGAACCTAGGGGGTTGAGACTTGGATTGCTAGAATCTACGTTTAATGCTATAAATTTCTTATGATGGTTGCCTTGGTCTAGGTATCTCCAGCCATTTCGTCGCAGTTCAGTGTCGAAATGTGCGCTGCATCTAAAAATGGCGAAAAATTTACTAATAACCCTTTTTTGGGAAAGTTCAAGGTCGTTCAAGGTCATCGATGTTGATAAATCTAAAAAAACCTGTTACCAGTGCTTGTTATGATAAGCAGCATGTCTGTACCTACCTGCAACCGTTTTCACACTATCCAATAACGGCAAAATAACGTCTTTTCAGGAAGGGAGTATACCCCTCTTTGACGCCTTCGTTCGAGGGGAACTCCCGCACCCACGGGCACGAAATTTTGTTACAATAAACTTGACTCCTATGGCAGCCTACAGTAAAAAATTTTGTGATCCTAGCTTGCACCGTTTCGATAGGGCTGCAGAGTGTGACGGACGGACGGACGGACGGACACACAGACGCCCATGCCATGGCTAAGACGCACGAAACATTCTGCTATCGCGCGTAAAAAGTCGGTTAATATTTATGAAATTAAGGCATATAAAATTGTGCCATTTCTCGGTTTATTAGTTTAAAAATGGCACAATTTTATATGCCTTAATTTTATCAAATATTAACCTACTTTTAAAATTCATGGACAGGGTATACTTTATCCATGTATATATGTGGCAAAGATGTTTGTCTGTTTGTCAAACCCTGCCATCTTATCAAACCGACTCAAGCTAAAATCACGAAATCTTCACAGCATGCGCTCAACAAAAGGCTCTATCGAGGGGGCCTCGTTTTCCTTTCCCTTTCCTCTCTTTCCCAAGTTGTCCCTCCCCTTTCTTTTCTCTTCCAATTTTACCCTTTTTCTCCTTTCCCCTGTTCTCCTACTTTTCCCTTTTTTCCTTAAAAGTAGGACCCCGTAAAATTCAGCTAGGAGGTCTGGGGAGCGTCGTAAGTCCCCCAGCGGGGTCTGGGGCAAAGCCGCAGCCGAAATCGAATTTGGTGCATTTTAGCTGTAAAAATGAGATCTGCAGGGTGGCAACGATTTTAATTATCTTAAACCTACCAAATTGGCCAATTTCGTGCAGTTTAAACGTATGCTTACGTTTTGTTTGAAGGATTGGGGGCCTGGCCCCCTGGGCTCCCTTTGGATACGCCACTGTGCGCAGTTCTACCTCATGCGTACACTTTGCGTCGCCTCCTTAAAACTCACTGACTTCCATTCCATCAGGCCTACAACTTCCCCTAGCGGCTCCGCCAAGTGCCTCAGATTCGGCCACTGGCTGACAATGTACACTTTAAAATTTTATTTATTTACTTACTTACTTACTTACTTATTTGCTTGTGACTGCGTGGTTGTGGTGCAGAATTGCCTCGGCAGCGCAAGAAGCGGAAGCCGTACACGCGCTATCAGACGATGGTGCTCGAAAACGAGTTCGTGGGCAACTCGTACATTACGCGTCAGAAGCGCTGGGAGATCTCGTGCAAGCTGCACCTTAGCGAGCGACAGGTCAGTCAACATTTGATCACTCATAAAAGCTATCATGGAAACTTAACCGTCTGGAAACTTTTTGGACCACTTTGTATATACATTCAAGCGCATGATCATTAGAAATCACACAAAGGCTGCTGAAGTGCTGAGTTACGACGTTATGTTATAACGATGTTTTCAGATATGTTGTAAAATAATCACGATAATCAGATTTTATTTTATACTCCGTGTTTTCAAATCATGGTCCTGTGTTAAATGGTACTCCGCGTACTCTCGATTTATTAAGATTGAGTTTGGAGTCAAACAGGGATCCGTTTTGGCGCCCATCAGTTTATTTGCTGTTTATATTGATGATGTTGTCAGTCGTTTGTCGTTATCTCAGCGGTATTTCATTATATTATATGCTGATGATATACTAATGATATCTCTGTCAGTCTCTGTGCTACAGAACATTGTCAGTATATGTGAACGTGAACTGAATCTTCTCGATATGCAAGTCAATGTTAGAAAATCATGCTGCATGCGTATTGGTCAGCGGTATAGTGTCAAATGTGCTGATATTTTGAGTGGTGACGGTACACCCATTATGTGGGTGGATAGTATCAGATACTTGGGTATTGTAATTGTACGATTCTCCAAATTTAAATGTTTGCTTGATAATGCAAAACGGTCATTTTTTTTTATCTGTAAACGTTTTATTTAGTAAAATTGGTAGACGATAGACGATGAGGAAGTCTTTCGACATTTGGTAAACAGTAAATGCATGACAGTATACTCTTAAAAAGTTTGTCCTCTGAACAAGGCGGACATACGGTCTCTTGACTTTACCGTCACGCGATTTTTTACGAAGTTATTCCGCACGTGCAATACTGATATAATAGGAGATTGCTGCACGTATTTCAAATTTAAGTTACCAAGTGAAATAACTTTCTTTAGATTTCAGAAATTTGTAAACAAACTTGAACTTCGACGCTGTACGTTAACCTGTTAGAATACTTTGTATAGTTAAGGTCATGTATGTTGTTGATGTGTCATAGTCACTGTTTTATGTATTTTTGTTTCGTTGCCTACCACATTGTGTTGGTGAATAAAGATTATTATAAATGTTTACCAGTGTAGTTTTATTATTATTATTATTATTATCATTATTTTTTACCTCTGGTAGTAAAAGGGCGCCGAGGAGTATCATCCACACAGATAAAAACAAATGATCTTAAATATGAGTCAGTAATCGGTAACCGAATGGGAAATAACTTCACACTTGCCTGGATTCAAGTCATCTCTTTTCGGTAATCCAACACACGGTAGATATCAGTACTGACAGTTCTCTGATGGCCTGCCACAGTGATTTGCTGAGGTCATCCGGGTACCCCATAAGGTCAGATTGCATAGGAATGTGAGCAGAGGACGAACGATGAAACAAAACAGGAGGAGTCTAAGTTGATTGCCCTGCTGTGATCATTATTATTTTTTACTTTTGGTAGTAAAGGTTCCCGGGAATTAAAAACAAATTATTATTATTTGTACGACAGGTCAAAGTCTGGTTCCAGAACCGCCGGATGAAGCGTAAGAAGCTGAACGAGCGTGCCAAGGTTCTGCTCAAAGACGGCTCCCCCGACTCGCCTCCGCCAGCCCCGTCCGCTCCGTCCAGTGGGGGTGGAGGAGGCGGTAGCTCGTACGGTGGGGGTCGCTCGTCGGCGGCCACCGGCATTCCGCTTCCGTCGGCGACGTCGTCGTCCGGCGCTGACCATATGACGTCAGCTACAGATCACCATCAGCATCCACATCACCATCATCAACGTCAGCATCAACATCTGCACAGCGCGCTTCAGTCGCCGCCCGCCAATTGTCACTGAACTAACAGTCAGCAAACATACATGTACGTCCTATATATATATACGA
>Ga0209367_1013180_pt1 | contig 10688 bp, 2 predicted proteins | sample WorMetLIZISLAND2_FD_187412 | JGI IMG/M metagenome (GOLD analysis project Ga0209367, IMG submission 187412) | Marine gutless worms symbiont microbial communities from Max Planck institute for Marine Microbiology, Germany - Olavius geniculatus... ... | reverse complement strand
TTTTTGCACTGCGCGCTGTGTGTGCTGGTGCGCTGTCCTGCTGGAAGATGAATCCGGTGGGCAGCCGGCGATTGCTTGAAAAGAACGACAATTTAGTGATAATTTATAAACAAAATAAATTACTGTTTCTCAAAGCGTCACTGTGTCGTCATCGGGAGGAACGTGGTAAGCGGTTTTTGAAAATTAAATAAATAGCATTTTTAGCTTAAACATTTTTTGATGCCGAAAAATCGGTAGGCGGTTATGTTCAGAAGTCTATAATTTCGTCGTTTTTCAACAGAATCATATTTCACTTAGCAGTTAGATGTAGAACGTTTCTGTAAATAAACCTGTAAAATTTTATGTTAAAATTCCAAGCGGTTGCTGAGAAAACGGCAAAAAACTTTAGGGGGCTACTTTTTTGCCGCACCCTGTAGGTCAAGCATGTGTAATGTTAAATTTAGTTTAGAATGTTGCTGCACTTGAATGTACTAAACAATGCATTGCAAAAGAAATGGACTAATAAACGTGCGGTAAATTGTTGGTTGTAGCGTTGACTCTGAGGATTCTGGTTTCACTCACATATTACCGGAGAAGACACCGAATAACTTACAGCGACGGTAACTTGTTTTGGAGTTTAATCCGTGGTTGTATGTAATTATAACATTCTTGCACATTTTAAATTTTTTTATGCAACTACATTCTATTTTTCAACATTTTTTCAAAATGCTTAAAGTGCTGTGCAACATTTGAAGTTAAGTTTACATTTAGTCATAATAATAGTAATAATTGAGGCTGCAGCAAGTGGAAAAAATTGATAATGTGCTGATCTAGCTATTTTCATTTGTCACCCATTGACGTTCAAGACTTATTTCTGATTATGCAGCCAACAACATGAACGTTGTGAGAAGAGTGACCAGTTGTAGGCATATCTTTATCAAACATTGTACATAATTTATACCATAATTCTGTGCTTTAAGTTGGATGAATTTAATGGAAATTGATATGCCATGTCACAGATTTGCATGGTTCTTGCATAAATTTCAAGCAGTGTTGTAAGCTTTGTGATGTGTTTGTCGTAGCATTATACTGAAAGTCATGGGCTGGAATCAGTACATTGTTAATAGGCCGACAACACTCACTGGTATTCATCAGCTCGAGTTGCGGCTTCTGTCCAAGATGGGCTATGAACTCTTTGTGGTAAGCAATGCTGTATCAATTATACTAGCCAAATTCCTGTCCTATGGGTGTGTCCACTCCGTTACCCATTAGCGCAACTTCTCCTCAGGCTGCCTGTGGGCCAAGGTATGGGCGTACGTACCTAAGGCCCAAGAACTCAGATGCCACAGTCGGGATTCGCAACTATGCAACGCAGAAGGCACCAGAGGGGTGTGACAGACAAACACACAAACTATCCGCACATTATGGTAAGATTGCATTACTTTTGTACTCGTACAATTGACTAGAAGCTAATTTGCTGAGACAAAAACCAACGTTAACTTTGAACAGTGTATAGTAATATACATTTGCTAAATATACACTGCTGCATAAAAAAACACACCAAAATTTTTTCATCATAACTTGAAGAAAAGTGATGCAATTTTAATAAGTTTTGGTACAAATATTCCTGATACGACTGTTTAATTTCTCACCTTACCCATTGTCTGTTTATTCACTACCTGGGGAAAGAAAACGAACAAAATATTGCATTTAACCACTTTGGTATTATTGCTTAATCAAAACAACACACAAAACACAGATTTTGTCCATAATTTCGTCATTTTAGCTAATAGTTTATCTAATTGTCCATTTTTTTCTTAACTGCCTACAAAAATGTTTGAAAAATGTTGGCCCACGAACATGGGCTCGGCTCGGAGACACTTTCTCCATTCGTTGATAGCAGTGTCGATAACGTTCTGCTCCAGACCAATCCAGACTTCACCAGTCACTTCTTGAATTCATCAATATTCCTGAATGTTATGCCTATTTAATAGATTTACTGCTGCACAACAGTCAGACCTTGTAATTGATTGGCTGTTGGTGGCCACATATTCAGAAAGATGAAATTTTATAAAGTTTTTTTATTTTAATGAATATTTTGTCTGTTCTGTTTTTCCCAGGTAGTGCAGAAGCAGATGTTGGGTGAAGTGGGAAACTGAATGGCCATTTGATGGCTGGTTGTGTCATGAATATGTGTACCAAAAATTATTACAATTGGATAACCCTTCTTCAAGTTATGGCCCCAAAAAATTTGTTGTGTTTTTTATGCCCCACAGTGTATTTCAGTTCATGTGTTAAGAACGTATGCATTGTGATTGACTGTTAAATCGCATTTTAAGTAATTTTCTTAACTTGCTCACCGTGTATTTGCTTATGTAGTAGTGCTGTAGTAGTAAGTACTGCTAATGATACCAGTGACATCATGGGGTTGAAGGTGGGGACAAAATTTGCATTTTTTGACAGACAACTGCAAATTTCCCATAGATGAGATATATTTGTGTACAGAATTTAAAATTTTAATTTTGTCCCAGAATTTCCCCAAAACAGGGGGACTTGCAGCCCCCAATTTTTTATTTTTGAAAGAAAATTTTTTTGATAAAGACATTTTGTGACAGGCTAAAATTTAGGAGTGGGTTGCTACTGATTACTACTGCTGTGACTGTTAGTAAAAGTTTATCTTTTTTTGATAGACACATTTATATGAGCCGTGTGAAGTCCATTGTATTTGCCATGTGGCAGCACTGTTTATGGAAGAAGTTTGAGATCTCCGATCACTTCTGTTCTGTTTGTTTAGATATCTGCTGGGCAAGCACAGCGACTGGACTCCATGTCTCCAAGCAAGCGTCTTGACTTTGTCCGAGATATTTTGGCACATCAGTTGCATGTTGACGTTTCAAAGCTTTCTTCATCTTCCAAATAAAGTTTAGATTTTTTCCAAAATACTGTACTGGTTGGAAATGTCACCTGTTACTGATCATTGTTCCTGAATCTGGGTGATTTTGCTGCATCAAGTTTCACCTGTAAATCTTATTCACTTACGCATATTGTCCACATTATAAAGCCTGAGCATGGTCCTGACATTCCTGAAATTTTATAAACTTTTCTGATGTGTCTTAAAATCCACAGATTGTCCTGAAAATTGTCTATTTTTCCTGGAATTTTTAAGCATACTTGATCGCACTTCTGAACACAATTTGTGCAGTGAAGACTAACTAAATTTATATTATATATTATTTATATTTTCTGAATTTTTTACTGTGCTCAGAAATATGTTTGCGGCCAGGCTCTACTCCATACTCTGCTGGAGGAAATGACAGTGTTCTTTAGACTTGTTAGCTGGTGGGGAGGGAGCTCTCTACTCCCTCGTCAAGAACCTTAACCCTGCTTAGAACTTATTTTGTCAGCATTACTTGTCCTGAGAAATGTCTTGAAATTTTTTTTGTACTGAAATTTTTCTTCTTGTGTAAGCTTGTATTATGGGGAAATGTAGGGGCCTACAGTTTTGTTGTGACTTATTTGAAATGGGTCAGTATGCTACTTAATGAAAATATTTAAATGTGAATCGCGAAATATTAGCAGGCTTGTGTGCTTGGAATAGTTGGAAACTTTGACGTCATGTGCGATTTGGAATGATATTGTGACATGAGTGGCGATGACTCAGACTAGGTAATGTTTGTTCTCAATTATTGTGCGAATGAATCATGCGAGAAATTACACTGACTGCATGTACTTACATTTCACATTGCAAATAGATACCAGTTAATCGTAGAATAATAATGACATGCATGGTGAAGAGTTGAGGTCGATAGCTTTTTTCCAGATGCAAGTGTATAAGTGGCCGTCTCCTAAATGACATCAGCTAGGGGTTGAACCTAGTGTTTGCAAATCCCGGGATTTCGGCCATTTTTGCCAATACCAAATACAGAAATTGGCGCCATCCCAATCACAAGATTTCAGGATTACAAAAAATTTATTAAAATGGTACTTTTTTCTAGGCCAAATGATAACGGAGAACAATTTTAGTTGTTTAAATTATAAAATGTCTGCGTGTTAAAGTCTTTCTCCTTGCTGTGCACTGTAAGTTGTATTTTTGATAGTCATTCCCTGTAGTTTGGCTATATTTTTCTTAGGAGCCTACTACATCCTATGCATAGAAAAGTCTATATATATATATATAATGCCAAAATAACGACTAATCTGTAAATCCCGAAACGGGATCTCGGGATTACAAATTTCTCAATCCTGAGATCGAGAATTCAATCACTTGACTGCAATCGTACAGTTGAACCGGTTTTATTACGCGCGAAAGCAGCTACTGCTTTCAGTGCGTCTTAGCCATCGCAATTCTGTCTGTCCGTCACAGGGGTGGATCAGGCAAAAACGGTCCAAGCTAGGATCACCAAATTTTCACCGTCGGCTGCCGAGAAGACTAGTTTCAGGAACCGTAAAGCTTTTTCATAAATTCGAAGGGGGTCACCCCGAACAAGGGCGCTAAATGAGAGGGATGTAGGCAAAATTTGCGATTTTTGGCCAATAACTCGCTGTATCTCAGTAACGGTGCTTGATAAGGCCTAGGTTACTCTTAATCACTAATAGGAAATCGTACACTGGCTTTCGATTGGCGCCGAATTCAATGACCTTGAATGACCTTGAACGCCAAAATAGGGAGTTTTATGGATTTTTTGGTGCTTTCGGCCTGGACAAGTCTATATCATTCACAAGGCGGCGCCACGGTAGTGGCGTTTGTGGCGTAGTTGTTAACGCGTTTCGGCTGAAACGAAGTTACTCTACGCCGGGCCCGGTTAGTACTGCGATGTGTGACTGCCTGCGAGCAGAAACTGCTATAGGCTTTCGCGCTTCCCGTGAGCATTAGCTCAAATTTCTTGTTACATATACTACCATAGTTCAAAAGTATGTGTGAGGACAATGACAGCAGCAGAGAATTGGCAGTTTATGGCGAAATATCAATGGAGCATTGGTAGCTGAGATAAATTCGATAAAAATTTCTCGGTCAGCACATCCCTAGTCTGTGTTGTCAATAAATATGCCACCGCAGCAAGTGTCACGTGACTTTGTTTGTAAATATTGATCCGTGTTACTTGAAATGTAAGAAATTTGTTATGGGCCAAATGATACGTAGCGATTTCTCATATTATTTGTAGCGTTGTAGTCGTTTATACCATCAGTGTAACATGTGGCAAAAAATTGGCACGCTTTGGCGGTTACGACGTGAAAATGGAATTACGGAACTTTCGTTCCCACGTACTTTCGCTCCCGGGAGCGAAAGTTCCATAGGTGGAACTTTCGTTCCCAGGAACTTTCGCTCCCAGAATTACTACCAGAATTACTTTTATTTACATGACCAGCTAGTAGTCTAAGCAATCGATATCATACATGCAAATCAGTGGCGTCAGAGGGAGCTAAATGAATCGACAGACCTCTGCTTCCAAGAATTTGTGATGTTAATTTTTCTCTATAAATGGTAACTTTGTAATGGTGTTACTGCTGCAAGAACAATGTCACGCAGACTGAGACCTAGTGCCCCTAATGATTAATGCGATCCCCCAAGGATTTACTGAAATGACGCCACTGATGCAAATGTCAGTTTATTAATTAGCCTATACATCACATAAGACCCAGCAAAGGTAGGCCTTTGCAATCTAATAAATTTTTTTTTAAATCCTTGTTCTTGCACTAGGCCTATGCCTACATCGTCCGAGCAATCGTCTCAGTGTAAAACACGTTTTCAATAGAGATTAGCAAGAATTTTTTTTACTGAACAAGCCAAAGTAGCCTCTCTAGTTTGCATTTACAACAAGGCATAATCGACTTCACAGCTATAGGCCTAGGCAGGGCCGGATTTAGCTGGTGGGAGGCCTGGGGCCAGCTGGTGGGAGGCCAGTGCCCAGCTATTACATAACTAGAGACATCTGAATAACACGAGTCCACAAAGAAGCTGGTTACTAACGCGAAGAAATTTACTAGCTAGGGAAATCTACTTAACGATACAAAGGTGGTAGCAAAAGTTATGCAAGCCAGGATTGGCTATCGAATTACGAGGTTTTAAAAATTGAGGGGTTTGGCGGAAGACCCCTGTTGGTGGGAGGGTTGGGGCCCGGGGCCCCCCGGACCCTCCTAAATCCGGCCCTGGGCCTAGGCCTATTCTTTTGAGTCCTGTTCGAGACCAACTTCCTGCACCTTTCTTCAGATTGCCTGGCTGAAATGAAACGTACAACCTTTTATGGTTGTGTCTGTAAATTCCGCCCGTATCGCCTCCCACACGGTTGCTTCGAAATCCACCATAAATGCCGCACTATAATAAGGAAATAACCAAAAAAATAAGAGGAGCGAAAGTACCAGGGAACAAAAGTTACACCTATGGAACTTACGCTCCCGGGAGCAAAAGTACGTGGGAACGAAAGTTCCTGTTACCGTGAAAATGTGCATGCGTATTCTTGACTGAGAGTCTTGAGACATTGATCGACTTCACTTTTTGACTTAGACTTTCACTGAGCCTTTTCGTTGAGCCAAATATTGCCTATATGCCTATATTTACGTTAATATTGGTAGTGCCTGCATTGCTTATTTCAGATTATAGTTTAGTGGAACTGGAGTGTTCATTGATAATGTGTCTCTGTTAATTTGCAGAAATTAGTGGTAATTGTTGACAGTTTACACATGTCCTGCTGCTAGAAAGTGGATAGTAAGTGATGGCATACGCAAGGAGATGTGTGCACAGTGATGCACTGTGGTATGGAGCAACAGATGAAGAGGTCATCTATCTTCATCGTGTAAGTAATCGTGGTTCTGTACTCCACTATATGATTCATAGTCTATAGTGAGTATTTTTACTACTAAAATGTGTGTAATAGTAGGTAACAAGATAGATACGGAGTCTGGAGGTTTTTTGCTGGCCAGGGACATCTGTGGCTTGGGGTGAATTGGTGGAAACTAAAAATAAATGTCGGTGAATAGAGAGGTTTGTCAGTGTTTATTAAGACAGCTAATTTTAAGTTTCTAATTAAATGGCTTGCTTGGTATTGATGACTGATAAGAAGCAGTATTACAGTATCTAAAATGTGTTTAAGAGACTCTTGTGTTCGTAATATACTTTTTTTCAAAATGTATGTCTTGTGTTTGTATTTATTAGCATTTGATTGACTGTCGGTGATAGATTGTTGTATCTGTTGCTGTATTCTAATGCTTTGACCGTTCTTGATTGCAATAAATATCGCATGTTTGTCTTATTAGCCAGTAACTGTAACCAGCACCAGTTTAAAATGAGGATTCTAGTTATGTACCCTGGCAGTAAATATTTTTTTGGTAAAATATATATCTGTGGTTTGAGTCGAGTAGATTTGGTCTGCATGGCAGAGTGTTGTTGTGAATTGCTGTAGACAAAGACATGCTGTGATACATGCTCTGTGCCGGGTCCTAACCTCTGGCTGTGTTTACATGCTAAGTGCTTCTATGTGGGCTGTGGTGATGCTGCAGATGACCATAGTACACTGCATTATGAGGTATGTCTTGTTGCTTTGATACATGGTTAAAAACCCTACTTAAGAAAAAAAAACACAATCTGGTAGGTTTTTCACAGGTTTTCTTGGGACAAGCAGTGCCAGACATTGTCAAGAATATGGAAAGCAAAAATGGGTGAAAGAAAATGTATTGTAATGTCTTCAAACAGTGATGAAACTTTTTCATTTAGTGCTTTTTCTGCAGTTAAATTGTCACAGTTTTAAAACTTGTTTTTAATAGTTGTATTTTGGTAGTTAGTGGGCTAGTTAGTTCTGTTGTACTTTATCACAGCATAGCACGGTAGTGTGTAACACTGTTGTAAGGGTGACTATCAAAGTAAATGGGAAACCCCGGATTTTGGTCACTCATAGCCCCCAAACTCCTGAAGCAATCGACTTAAAATTTGACTTCGATGATTACGTTCTCGGTCTCACCCTACGTGCCAAAAATTGTACAATTCCAGCATTATCTCGTAAGCTAACAAACGTAGTCAATGCAAATGTGATATAAATGTTTTCCAGCTGATTAAGTTTACTGCTGGTCCATAGCTAAAAGAGTCAAATAGGAAGCAAAGTTGAATCTAGTCTTCCAAAAGATTCAACTTTGTTTCCAAAAAAAGCAAGTAACAACAAAAAATCTATTTAGTTAATGTGCACACAACGGTAGTTGCCTAAAGTGGAATAAAATCTCTTTCTGCTTTTAACAGCTGTTAATGGCGAAATAGATGTCAGCTGACTCAGTTGCTTGGCATATCTAAGCCAAAAGTGGGTTAAATACAGCTCAACAGCCGTGATTGAGCAGTGTTTCATTAATATGAGCAAGTTTCCTTAAACAGAACATACTCAGCATTTTGTTCCAATTAGGGAAACTATATCTGTTCCATTCAGCACATTTTAAACAAATTTTACAAATTACTGTGCAGTAGCACAGTTGTTGTTTACATCACATTATTGCTCATAGGTCCTACACCTGACACCGATAAACATCCAGTATGCACAGCATTAGCAGCTACGAAGTCACTTCACAAATATGGTGTTGCCATCCTTACTGCTGGTGCTGCATTTAAGGTCGTATTAATCAAAAGTTAACAATCGTTATGAACTGCAAATCAAGTCTATAACACACACCATACTTACCTAAAATCGAAAGCAAAACCACCGTAGAGTACTAATTACTCCTCACTTTCAGTAAGCAGCTCATAGATTCTGAGTAAGTAAAGTGTTCCAATGAAGGAACCGTTCCAATTCAGGCAACTCTCCCCTATTGACTTACGGGATAATGTGGGGTGGAAAACGTTAAATAGGGTCACATCACATGGTTTGTAAGGGCAACCAGTTCATCGTTCTATCACTCTGTGTCCTAGTAAAATGATTTCTGCTGTTTTGGATGTGTGACTTGGTCGCCCTTACACTGTAATGTAAACTGGTAAGTTTTTTTATATTTAATGTTCATTATGATTATGAAAGCCTGTTGCTAGCAAAAAATTGCAGCACCAATAAGTTAGAATTACTGGGTTACGAAAAATCATTATGATTGTACTTTTTCAACTGTTGGATGATGAACTAACAGTTCTAGCCATCTGATGAAATATTTTATTTGTGCAAGAGTTCTAGCTGTTCTCAGTGCTCGTATGCTTAAAAGTCTTAACACAATAAAATATTTCATTGTTAAAGGTATGAGGCACTGAAGTTATGTTTAAGTTAGGGGCGGATTCTTTGGTGGATTTTGTGTTTTTTATCTACAAAGTTAAAATTCTTGCTATGTAGTCAGTGGACAGTAAGTATCTTAAGTTATTAAAAAAGTTAAAGTTGCATTTTTGATTCAGGTCCTGAGACTAAAATCTGTTGTGCTTTTTGCAGGAGACAAATCATAATTTTACACTGAACCTGAGCTCCATGAAAATCTGGTGTTACACGTGTTCAGTGGAAGTCTTCCGCGACCATTCCGTCCGCCCGCACGTGTAAGCTGCTTTGTAATTTGGGTTTCTTATCCTGCTTGTATTTTTCTTTCTTCAGATAAGAAGGTTGTGCTTTTGGATCTGTCCATTAGAGTGCAGCGAGATAATTTAAAGAGTTACGTACACATTTTGGTGAAATCTTCTCAGAAGAGTTGACCAAGCCCAAATGAAGCCCAAAAGTAGGCCTAATCAGATTTTGCTGGTGCTCCACGTTTTATTTTTGTATTCAATGACTCGGGTAAATGTTAGGAAATTTCACACTGGCTGAAGGCAGACGAAAGGTGCATTGTCTAGCATTTATCTTTTTATTTTTATACCGTGTTCTGTTGTTTTATGAATGTGCAGTTAACAGGTGTTTAGAAACTACTTACGTATTTATAATTTAGTACACATAATTTTTTAGGACTCATTCGGGATTGTCGTCCTGGATTCTTTATTACAGTGTGTCAGCAGCTGTCTTGAGTCTTTTATGTTTGCCAGATGGTGGCATCGTTCTTTATGGAGGTTTGAGATCTCTGGTCTTTCTATTCACTACAGTGTTGTTCAGTATTATTGTTTGCAGTAAATTGACCATGACTGTGTAGAATTGGGAGTGGCTGCTTATACCTACAGAATGAGGGAAATTCTTGATCGCATGTTACAGGCCACGAGTACATAGTTCAGGCTCCAACTGTTGTGCACCGTCACCAAAACCACCGATGCCGAAACCTGAATCTCCTCCAATGACGAAGGTTGACGACTCGGATTCAGACAGTATGACTGATGACTCTCAGAGGCCGCGTGGTTTGACTGGTCTACGGAACATCGGGAATACTTGCTACATGAACGCTGCCCTGCAGGCTCTGTCTAACTGGTCAGAAATTTAGCTTGGTTTTCATGCACGAGAGCTAGCATAGCTTTAGCACAGATTAGCTTTGGTAATTCTGTCTCTCTGTCTGTCCATCTGTTCATCACGACCTGGTATCGATTCAGCCCAGGTGAGATAGACTTTGGGTTTTTATTGTATGATAGCATAGAGTTTTTACGCGCGAAAGCAGCCATGCTTTCAGCGTGTCTTAGCCGTCGCAATTCTGTCCGTCTGTCCGTACTTCTGTCCGTCTGTCACATGGGTGGATCAGGCAAAAACGGTCCAAGCTAGGATCTCCAAATTTTCACCATCGGCTGCCTGGAAGACTCTAGTTTCAGGAACCGTAAAGCTTTTTCATAAATTCGAAGGGGGTCACCCCGAACGAGG
>Ga0209367_1013179_pt1 | contig 10689 bp, 9 predicted proteins | sample WorMetLIZISLAND2_FD_187412 | JGI IMG/M metagenome (GOLD analysis project Ga0209367, IMG submission 187412) | Marine gutless worms symbiont microbial communities from Max Planck institute for Marine Microbiology, Germany - Olavius geniculatus... ... | reverse complement strand
GTCACCAAAATTAACATATACATTTTATCCATTTTCCTGAAAGTGCAGAATTTTCTGATAACTTTGACAGTAATATCGGCGCCTAGCGTTTTGTCAACATGGAAAAATTTACCTTTGAAGTCGACAATCTACAAAAACAACATAGAAAACGCGCCGCCATGATGACCTGCGGTGACGTCATGAGTCTAGCCTATAGACGTCATGAATATTAATGGCCTAGATGATGACGTCGTCGGCTAGGAAATTAATATTCATGGGCTAGGGTCATGACGTCACCGCAGGCACTGATAGATTAAAATATTTCGCATAACGTAACGTAATACCGCATTTCGTTTGAAATCACGCATTAATTTCATATATTTATGAAGCTCAAATCGACATATTATATATGCGAGAATAAAATGTCTAATTTAAATCTACAGAAATTGCGCGAGTGAGTTTGACAGTGGTCATGGACCTTTAAAGACTCGCTTATCCCACCGCAGAGGTTTGACAGTTAATGCACAATGCACTTTATAGCGTAGACAACATGCAGCAAAATAGCAGCACAATGCCAATCGAATAACAATCTGTGCCAGCACTATATACACTGTACTAATAGTTTAAACTATGTCATTCGAACTCATTCCAGATTAGACCAGATCAAAGGAAGTGAATTTTGGGAAATACTGGAGCAGCAATTTTTACACATCTGATAGCTAACTCGCATTGATTTATTTACTGGCGAATTGCACCGACAGAACGGTCGACAACTGGCATTTTAAAATGCCACAAGTCAAATTTAGAATTTTAATAGAATTTGAGGAACTGGGCCGTAACAATTTTAGTTTAGCAGTTTGGCACTGTTCTTCAAATTTGGCATTTAACTTTCTAGTTTAGCAGTAACGCTAAAAAATTTGTATTTTTCGGTTGGTATCTTCAGCCAAACTGAGATGGCAACCTGATGTGCTGGTGAAATTAACTGGTAAATAAAACAATGCAATATGTTAGGGTTAAAGCACTAAAAATGTGTGATATGTGCTAACAGAAGGAACCACATTTGCTAGGTATCGTGACTCAATTATCATCATTTTCAGACAATTGGCAATTTTTCCACTGCATAATCAGAAGAATTGCACATAATCGAAATCCAACGAGTTAGACATAAATTCACCTTTTTGCAACAATACTAGCTGTGTATTGGTACCACTGCAGTTCAAAACCACGAACACGCACGATGGATAACTGTCACACAAGGTGGCACACTTCTTTGAAAAAATTATTCATTTTTCCAGTACCTGGAAAGTCTTTGAAATCAAACAGGCCTTGAAAGTTTGGAATTTGACGCCAGAGGGTGGAATGCTCATGAATTTCAGTACTGCATGATAATCTCAAATGTCACGTGATAAAACATCGCTGGCACAGGTCTGGAAAAGGCACTGGAGAATTTCATGTGCAAAATTATAATCGCAGAATTTATGCGCACAGTTTGCACTATCCCTAGCAGTGACCATGCTACAGGGTGTCAAAAAAACCACACCAGTGAAGACGTATTTACAACAGCAGTCTTGAAGAGCAGGGAGCAGTTGTTGGTTGTCAGAATCTGGAGAGCAGCAGTGTGAACAGGACGGAAACGAGGGACGTCCAAACAGCAACGTTCAGTCGAGACGATCCCAACTACACATTCGCATACCACATTACATCACAGCATACATATGAAGAAAATGAATATGAAGAAAATGAATAAACTTAACAAATTAATATCATCTCTGTAAATGCTACAGGCTAGTGTTTCATTTTGAGTTTGCTCAAACATTTGTCTTTTCTGTCAGCAAACTTCTGAATGTCCGATGCAAAGAACGATGCTGGCTGCTGTCGATATGCGCCCTGATTCTTTCTTTCTTTCGCTTTATAAATCATTTACTTGCTTTCTTACTTACTTAAGAATCACTGATTGCACCTCAGTATATGATACCAACTTCTGCCCACCTAGCATTTTCTTACACCAAACGTGAACCGTGTGCTTCGTAAAGCACTTGTCTCCATATACTGGATGCATCTTATAGAGTGAATCTGATTTGCGCTGAATTTTTTTGGCTCACAAAAATACCATATTGGCATGCCATTCGTTACAGAAGGATTTCAGCGGCAAAGCTGCTGTATTTAATGTTTGTAAATAACGTCAAAGCAGTGCCGGCGCTAGAGAGTTGGAGGCCCCCCAAATACAAGTGTGAGGCTCCTATAATGGGGGTCTGGTGGAGAAGCCCCTAGCGGGGTCCAAGGGCAGAGTCCCAGGTCAGGGGGACAGGAGGTGAAGCCCCCTGAAGCTGAAGCACTTTTTGGCTTTTGGACGTTCACTGAAAGCTGCAAATTTCTCCACTTTAAAAAAGCTGGAAACGCAAAAAATCAGATACAATTCGTGTTGTTTTTGCAAAGAATGAAGTCTAATAGGCTGCAATACATCACAGATTACTATACATTAATGAAAAGTAATAGACTTGTCCATTTTGGGTAAACTTTCCACACGTTTAGTTATTTTATATTTTGAATATATTTTTAAAACCTAGAAAATTTTTTTTCATACTCAGCATGAGGCCCCTAAGCATACGTGAGGCCCCCCAGCCGGGGGGGGGGCTCTGCATCAAAGTGCTGTCATTGTCATAAAACTATAGCTTCTACTCATAATTAAATTTGCTACAAAACGTATATTTCGGATTTTTAATAGTTGGAAAACTAACAGGATGATGCTGTTTTGTAACTTATTTATTGACCGATCCTTGTGCATAGGATTTTGGCAAAAAAGTGACACTGGGGAGAACTAAAGACAAAATGAATAACTGAAACAAAAAGATAATGCAGCATAGCTGACAAACAGAACTTTGGCAAAGAACAATATTCTGCAACAATACGTTTACGATGGTTTAACAAAATTGTTAGGGATGGATCACAACCGGAAACATATGAATTTTTATATATTTTTTATATGCCTTTGTAATGGTACTGGTAATACAGCAATCAATTACAGTGAACAGCAATTTAAACTCCAACTTGCGATTACATAAAAGTTGCATAGACTTCCCACTCCTATTATCTCACAGGGCACAACCCACCAGGTATGATGATGGAAGCCCCTGCCAGTGGCACAAATAGTTGCTGATAGTACCATCATCATCATTATATCTGGCAAGCACCACTAAGAGTGCGTAGCGCCAAATGTAGACATCAATCTCCAGAGTGGACGGTTCTGAGCCAGGTCAACTGCGTCGTCCATATTGAGGTCGCTGGATTTCGGATACTGCTGAATGGTTTTCATCCATGTAATACGTTGACGTCCCAGTGGTCTCCTCCAATTTCCTGCGGGGGAAGCTGTTAAGATCTGTTAAGATAGTACCAGACTATAATAAAAGTAACGCCAGTCGCCAGCTGACCGTGACGTAGAAGTTGCAGAGATCGCCAGTGCAGCACTGAACGCATTGCCAGTCCAGGTACCAGTCCCTCACACAGGACGTCCTGTAGGCCACCTGCAAGTCTGCACACACTTGCTGTGTCGTGCAGTCCTTGTCGATGATGTGGATTCTGTTGCCTCGAGGCGTCCAGTACGGTGGAACTACAGTTACAACAATACACACATGTATCGGTTGGTGGCTTGGCATAGTGGCAATGTGCTTCGTCTAATCAACGAAGTTACTCTACAGCAGGCCCGGTTAGTACTTAGATAGGTGAACTTAGGGCAGGTGAACCATCTCAGTACGAAGCCAGCCAACTAGGTCAACTCAGCCTTCTACCCTTCGTGGGATGGTAAAGTGTGTATCAGCTTTCAGGCTGAGTAGTAATAAATGGCAATGATTAGTGTAGTACTAGTATCTGCCTACAGGCGGATCTGAGGTTCAGATCGATCGGTCTCGTCCAAAGGTCGACAGCCGTTTAGAGCTCATGCTGCTCTGGCCAAATAAACCGGGTGAACTCTCGCAGTGGCAGTTCACTGCTACGATGACAGCACCATAAACATTGTCATGGCCATTACTGTATTACTATTACCATACAGCATGTACAAGTGCCTAAACTCGACTCAGGCCAAAGTCACCTGCCTCTCCTCAAATGCAACTCCTCTATCTGCCAGTGGCACCCACTTTTTTCCATCTTTTTCCTTTCCCATCTCTAAGAAGTAGGCTCTTAAATATAGCCAGTGGTCTAACTGTAAGCTCTCCCAGTGTGTCTGTGGTGAAGCTCCAGACAAAATCAAAATCATTGCATTTCAGCCTTAAAATAAAATCTGACATCTGGTGGCACCAATTTTACTAATTTTCGCATGAGTCAATAACTGAATACAGTGTATGCATTTTTTTCTAAATGTGTTTTAAAATACTTGTGAAATTATTAGTTTGGCAGCTACTGAGTCTAGTGGATCTGTTCCTATTGGCTAACGTTTCGGTGTTGGCCTGCTAATCCAATGAAAATGAAAGCTAAATAGCAAGAGACAATATCAAGCATAATACCCTGCAACTGTGCAACAACCGTGACTGACAGCTTTCGGAACGGCAGTCCTTCTGAATGGCGGACCAAACTGTCATTCCACAGGGGGCCGACTTCTCTGTTTTTTTGCGGGTGCAAAATGGTCCCTTCCTTCCCCTCTTTTCTTTTCCTTTTTACTTTGCCTTTCCTCCTACTCTCCCTTTCCCTGTCCCTGTCATGAGGTGGTCCCCTCGAATAGGCTAAACGGTCACGGGCAGTACTTTTGCTCCAGGCCACTAATGCACTGTGGGTGGATTAAGGGCCCTGCAAATGCATTTACTGGCTGCTAATCATATTCGCTTTCTATTGCAGAAGTACAATTATCGCAGCATAAACGTGAATTGCGTACTTTCCCATCTAACTTTGGACATGCATGCGTCGGCATACTCCTCACACTGCTTGGACGTCTTAATGCACTTCTCTCTGTTGCTGTCCTGATTGCTGCATGTGTAACACTCCAGGCCATACACTGCACAGAAACACATCAAAGCAACATTCAGCAAGGCCTTCTGTAATCTGCAGTGGCATCGCAGGTCAAAAGCGTATGTGGTTAGGCAGCTGCAATTTTCCGAAAGACACTGCAAATTTCGGACAGAATTCAGACAGAAGGTTGCAAGTTTCCCAAAAAAAGTAAATTATGGAAGTGCAAGATTTCAATTTTGTCACTAAATTTTTCCCAAAGTGTGAAATTTCGGCCCCAAATTTGGCCTGTTTCGATCAAAATTTTTGGACAGGAAGAATTTTTTCTGACAACAGCCAAAATTTTAGGATGCCCGCCCTTCTCCCTGCCAAGATACAACTGGTATTGCAGTTTCTAACACACACATTCTTGTCATTTTATGGTGTTGGTTAATAATTTGTAAGGGCACCTGCGCACCACCCAAACTGTGACATTACATTGACGTGCTGTGGTATGTACTGAACAACTTGCCCATGGTTCACTTAATAGTGGACTGGCTGGCCAAGAATCAAACCTGCGACCATGCGATCACTAAGTATGAGGCATTAAGCATTACGCTGTCAAGCCATACGCATCAAATGCACCACAACACGTCGGTGTGATGCTGAGTTCAGTTCCCTGCTGACTAACTATCATGATACTCATGAAAGGCACGCATCATCATCATCATCATCGACAACCGTGGGCTCAACACCCGTTGGTGTCTGACGCCATTGTTACTATCGCTGCCCACTGCTGCCTATCTAGGGCAGCGTGGCTTAACTCCTGCAGGGTTGCCCCACACCACTGCTCAATGCCATCTGATCATTCTCGGTGATGTCGTCCTCTTTTGTTTGAACCATCCATCATTCCGAACACCCTGCAGGGTCTTTATCTTTCTGCTGTCATCCATTCTGCAGATATGGCCGAAGAGGCGCAACATGCATGCATGCAGTTCTCCAAATCTCAACAGTTACGACGTTACGCATCTCTAAAAAGTGATCAATAACAGATTGCTTACATAAACTGAATACAGCAGAATTTTAGTAACGTGTGGGCTTATATTAGGTGTATTATATCACACAACCAGAACTGCATGCTGCAAGTACCCAACCTGCATAAAAATTACCACACAGGAAAGTTTTCCCGGTTATAAACTGAACCAAGAAAATCAGATCACGGTCATCGCTGATCAGGAGTGTCTACATCCATTGAGGACTCAAAGTGTATTGCTCTTCTCAAAAGGGCAACTTTTAGGACTTCAGGGGGGCAGTCATCGTTAAACCAGGCTAAAAAATTAACCAAATACTTTTTTTCGATCGGCGGCAATACTAAACTGCATGTGAGACTGGCGAGGCAGGCAAAGGCTGGCCAGTGTTTGAATTGTGAAAAATTAGCTGGGGGGTTGAACGTTATGGTGGGTGCAGGGGCCAAGATGACAAGAGCAGTTAGGTAATCACAGGTGATTAGCCATTTTCTTTGCGTGGGTTTGTAAAACACCCTGTTAGTCCCTTGACTGTCACTAGAGATTGCAATCCCGGGATCCCGAATCCCGGCCTTTTTTGTCAATCCCGAATCCCAAGACTGGCAGTCTCAATCCTGGAATTTTGGGATCACCAAAATGAGTTAAAATTGTACTTTTTGGTGTGTTAAATAATAAAAATAATTTTTTAGCCATGTCATGAATAAAATATTTCACATAATACTCTGTGCTGTGCACTCTAATTTGTATTTTTACAGTTAAGTCTCACATAAAATCTAAAATGTTTATGAATACTGTCTTACATCAGTAAACCTTCCCGAGAGACCATCATAGGTTACTTAGTTTAATCTGTACTAGAAATCTGTCAAAACTGGAATGTATCTGCAAACTTTTAACAACAGCTTTCTGAATTATTTCTGACTTGACATCAGAGAACACATGTAGCTACAGTAGGTCATATGCCTGAAAACTGCATGACATCGCGGGACTCCATGAAAAGACTGCAGGATAGAATGCATAAAAGACAACCACAAAAAGTCCACAATTAAGATGATTTTCTAGACGTGGAGTCAAGACGCAGCCTTCCAGTAGCTTAATAAATGTAGATAAATGCCGCTAGACAATGCAATAATGACGAAACCAGCATGTCGCACATGCCTAGAAACATGGATAAAATGCCAGACGCCCATGCTAAGATGCAAGCTACATGCCCGGACACAAGAGGTGCGTAATGTCAGATGTTCAACTGTAGGCCTACATCACTTACGATTTTGATACCTCAGTGCCTGCACAATCATTCACGGCCACTCATTCTCAAATTTTCACTGGTCAAGCTTACAATCAATGAATGTGTTAAATATAGGCAATTTTTATCTGCACACTGCCTTCATGCAGTGAAATGTGCAAAATGACTCTGGAATAGCCCAGCAATGACTCCATGGCAGAAATTTCTGTGAAGTCTTTGTTCCTCACGACTGTTCGTGTTCGAGTAGTAGTTTCTCACTCGCCGTGTGACATGCCTTCGCATTTGTCTATACATATGAGTGATATGACCGGCCGTGTGTATAGTCACTGCGGTATATTTTCATGAGCGGAGCGAGTGAAAAAAAAATTTGAACCCTAGATTTTAGCTTTCCCCTTTAACATTTTTTAGACCTTTTAATTGAGTTCAAGTTGTAACAGTAATTCATCCCCAAAGGCGATGAAAATTGGTGACTGATCGATCGATCCATTGTCTGTTGCAGCGATCACCACCATGGCGAGGGGCCCTTGGCACGTGCCAAGGTGCCACCCCCTAAAGACGAGCCTGCCCTTGACTAATGATGCAATTATCTGTCATTGGAGCAATGCAGAATTTGACTAAGGCCGTAATCGATTTAGAAAAACCAAAACCACTTTCGGTTTTGGGTTTTGCTGTGTAAATCAATTGCACCAAACCGTTTCCGTAGGATGGTAGGATTGTAAACAAACAACATGGCAAGCGTCGTGGTTCCCATGATGATCGAATTTTTTACTACTGAAAACAATAAATTCATCTTACTGTTGAAGCTTTATTCCTGTACTTGATAACAATTCAACTACAAGTAAACAAAACAGCAACAAGCAAATGGCTTCCGGTTTCGCCAGCGAAACCTGCGCCAGAGTCGGTTTCAAAAATTAACCCCGGTTTCGCGAAACCAGCTTAATCGATTGCAGAAAACTCTACCCTGAAAGGAAACCGGTTTCGGTTTTTGCTAAATCGATTAGGCCTACGCTCTAAGCTTGATGTGGGAAGGCTTCGAGTCAACGTCCAAGAAGATCTCATTGTAAAAAAGAATGGGGACTGCGTAGTGTGTTTAAGGGGGGGACAGACGCCCCTGGTGTTGATAGATCAAATAAGCCAGTGGATGCGCACAACCGCTGAACCGCTTTTTTACCATCGTACATTGTTTACAGTGAAGCGCACAACGCAAACAAGTGAAACACTATAACAGAACCAATTGAGTCGGCTGAAATTAACACAAATTTTGCACCTGCTGAAAATAGACCTAAACACACCACGGCTGATAAATATAATTGTTCAGTAATCATTGTTTCTATAGGAGACAATGAATTCAAAACTAATCACAACATCGTTACAGCAACGGCACACCTGAGCGACAGGTAAACAGTACTGCTAGCGGCACCTCGTGGACGTCTTTACAACCCACCTGTTCGATAAATAAGTAAAATGCATAAAAATCGCGTACGACTTTTTCTTCGCGAAGCCCGCTGTGCACTGACGCCAACGTTTCAAAAATTAATTTAAAAATTATTGAAAACGTAAAAATCAAAAATTAATGTTTTGTAATGTTTTTTATTCACTGAAATGAGATACTGCTTTTCAGTTCTCAGTCACAGTGACAACTAGCTGTCTTGTGTGGACAGTGAGGTTGTTTATGAAACTGTGTGACTGTAGCCAAAAAAATCGCTTTAGGCTTAAGCCTCCAAAGCCTGCAAACGTAAATGTTCCTTAGGCTTAGTTTTGTATAGGCCTGGCCCAGGAGCGTCCACTCCATTGACAGGTGGAGTCAAATGTCTCCTGGAAAAAGTTGGGGGAAAGTAATAAAATGAAAACTGGGGGAATATTTTTTGTGGCAGATTTCCTAGAAACACATAACACAGAATGCGACATTTCTGCGTACAACGGTCGATTTTTTTTGCTTGTTTCGCTCGCAGATTATTTTTTACTCGCGAAAGCAGCTACTGCTTTCAGCGCGTCTTAGCCATCGCAATTCTGTCCGTCTGTCCGTCCGTCCGTCACACGGGTGGATCAGTCAAAAACGGTGCGAGCTAGGATCACCAAATCTTTACCATTGACTGCCTGGAAGACTCTAATTAAAGAAACCGTAAAGCTTTCCCATAAATTCGAAGGGAGTCAGCCCGAACAACGACGCTAAATGCGATTTTTGGTCAATAAGTCGCTGTATCTCAGTAACGGTGGGAGATAAGGCTTAGGTTACTATTAATCACTAACAGGAAGTCGTGCACTGGCTCTCGATTGGCGCTGAATTCAATGACCTTGAATGACCTTGAACGCCAAAAGAGGGGTTTTTATGGATTTTTTGGCGATTTCGGGCTGCGAAACACATTTCAAGAGCGAATTGCGCCGAAACCAATAATTGAGATAGACATGGACAAGCTGCGTATGAAATTTTCAGCATTAAACTTAGACTTTGACGGTCCAAGTCTCGATTTTCTAGATTCAAGGAAACTTGTGCACGATGGCATCTACAGTAATTCCTGTTGCAGTACTGACCTTCAAAGTCATCCAAGATCGATGATTTTTATTTTACCTGAAAGGGCCTACGTTATTTCCTATTAGTGATCAACATCAACCTTGACAGACAGTTTTGCATTGTTTAGCCACAATACAACTGTGACCCACAGACGAACAAACGGACAACAGACGCATCGTGCATGCCAGAGACTACAGCTGTAGCGCGTCAAAAACAAAAGAGTTTGCTTCTGAGGAACAAAGTTCCATTCCACAGACCGTATATGCCTAGATGGTGTATAAAAGTAAGACGGGTGGTTATGCGATGGTCACATTGGCGAGACAACACAAATGTCTGGTTTTCAGTGTTTCTAGATTTCAGAAAAGTAGGCAATTTTGCCTTTTCCATTGAACGTCCAAAAGCTAAAAGTGATTCAGCTTCAGGGGGGAGGCTCCGCCCCTTTGACCCCTGACCAGAGGCTTTGCATGTGCGTGACGGTGAGTCTGTCTAACCACTTATTCGTCCAAGACGTCCCTGCTCTCTCCGATAGAAATAACTGCAACAAAGAAAACCATGTAACTTTACAAGTTCATTTCTGCCTACATTTCTGCCTACTGTTGTTTGTTCGTCAGCTGATTACTGTTGAGCGTTTTAGCAACAGTACTTGTTTGACGCTGTTTATGTGCGAAGGTAACAACGATAAGGAGGCGATGAAGTCCCAAGTATTGGAAAACGCAATGTCAAGCTGCGTTGTGTCTTAGTAAGATGTGGCCGAGATGTGTGTATGACGCTTGTAGAAAATCGTGCTGTCGATTTATTTTTCGCGTCTGATTAAGCTTACTGTAGTATTTCTCGTCGTGCGCGTTACATTTTCTTGTTGATTTAGTCGTCAGTCGTGTTTGTAGCACCTCCGCCCTGGCATCGTAGGTGTGTGTCTAATGCTATGTGTAGATATCACTGTGAATGTATGGCTGATTGTACCTGTACTTGTAAGTAAACTTGTGGTGGTAAGGCGACTTCTACGTTACGTGATGGTGTTA
>Ga0209367_1013177_pt1 | contig 10692 bp, 7 predicted proteins | sample WorMetLIZISLAND2_FD_187412 | JGI IMG/M metagenome (GOLD analysis project Ga0209367, IMG submission 187412) | Marine gutless worms symbiont microbial communities from Max Planck institute for Marine Microbiology, Germany - Olavius geniculatus... ... | reverse complement strand
GTCTAAGCTAATGCATAATGTTCGTGCTTATACTTTTTGATTTTTGCCGTTTTACATCAGCACTTATACAACATTAAATGAATTGCTTGCAGTTTTTTATATATAATATTTGCGGTTTTATTAAAGCTTGAAAAGTCATTGAACAGTTACTTTGTACACAACAACAACTACTACTACTAACCTCCAGCATCTTGCATTTTGTTATTTGTTTAATATAATGGCAAGCCAGTATGTGGGACAGCGAATTTAGTCTACATACAAAATTTCAAGCAGATGGGTGAAAAAGCAGTTATAAGTGATGAACGACATTTAAAATGGTGACCACCGCCATCTTGAATTTACTACTTTTCTCGATTCGGGTCACATGACTTATTTCCCGTAGCAACTAACCACATTCCTGCAGCATTTTATGAACCTTTTTCAGTCGGCAGCTGATTTGTTACGCTTTGTGTTAAAATACAAAATGGCGGCCTTCGAAATGTTCAATTTCATTTTTGTTCAATTTTATGGCATAACTACATGTAGAACGTCAAACTTAGTTTGCATATGAAATTTCGTGCAAGTACGTGCAATAGCAACTAAATTATGAGCGATAAATGGAATTTAAAATGTCTGCAGGCGACTTTCTGCTGGAGCTACTACAGAGCTTGTCGTCAACGAAGAAACTGTTTGATCTCTTCAACTTCATGATCAGTCTGATGAAGTACAACGCTGTCTACTTGAAGGAGGAGGCCGTTTCTGGTATTATCAGGTGTGTCCAAAATCTAATTACATTACGGGGTGGCCACAAACCTGAAAAACTGGAATACTGGGGGAATTTTTGGAACTTGGAGAACGTGGGGAACTATCAGTATAATCTTAGGTAAAAATTATAACAAACAGTGTAGTGTCACCAGATGCGGTTTTCGGGGTGCAAAATGTTCTCAAATACGTTTGCAGTCGGGGTTTCGCCTTGGACCATGCTGGATGAGTTTATAGTGCTTCTCTGGATTACCATTATTACAAAATTATTTTATGTTATGATAACACAGTGTTTTTCAACCGGTGTTCCTCGGAACCCAAGGGTTCCACGAGCATATGCCAGGGGTTCCGCGGCTGGTCAGTAAAAAAATGAAACAAATTAACCTAGCGTGCGAAATTACATCAAACCAAGCCATTAAAGTGTAGCCCCCTACGCACCGATCATGCTTAGTTCCAAATTAGCCCCTCTAACCATCTACTTTATCATGCAATGTTGAATATTTTTCTTGTTGTTAACAATGTTAGAATATTTGCATTGAACATCGAACACTAATTTATTAGTGTTAGTATTATGAAATCGTGTGTTTTTTTATTAAAAAACTTTCATTTCTTACAGCACTCTGCTTGAAAAATATAAAAAGCTTCACCCATCAGCGCAACTAGCTGGGGGTCCAGACCCCTGAGCCGTTCGTGGGCGTAAAAAAGTAGAAGATCAAATGATAATGTTTGTCCCGTTGGTGACCGGTGATTTTGGTTATGGATAAAACAAAATTGCTAAATAATATTATTTAATACAGTCAAATTAAACGAGTCTTTTGCCTGCTGCTTTATCGTCAGCGTTTGAGGGATATGCCCCAGAGTCTAGATTCTTACAGGTTTTCTGCCTCTCGACTCCACTGAGGACATCGGTCCCCAGACACCCTAAAAATTCCACTGCCTACACCGCTGAAGTCGTTTATCATTGCATGGGGTTCCGTGAGTGATTGTCACACTTATGTAGGGTTCCGCTGCAGCAAAAAGGTTGAAAAACACTGTGATAACATATGGAAAAGTAAGCTTATGGCTCTGGAAAAGCCCAGAAAATGTAGGCAATTTTTTCTTCTATTTTGTGGCCACCTTGAAATGCACCATAGAACTTGTCATAGTTTTTGTCAATACTGGTGCTTTTATCATGAGTTTGTTCTTTGTTTTAAATTCGATGATACTGTTATAACTCCTTTGCTTGTTAATACTAATTTTTTAAAACTATTTTTGATGCTTTGATTGACAGAAATGCATATGATTGGTATCTATTCCCCACAAGTTTCTTTAGAGGAATCTTGTACAATTAATGGTTAGTTTAACAAAAGCTTATTAGTTTAGATTGCTGGAACACGTTTTTACAGGGGAAATATCTTTTCTGTCAACAACCAATGTTGAAGCCTTATTTGAACCAGAATCCATATCTTTAAAATAGGGATGTTTCAGTTTGGACTGTGATTGGCTGTGACATCATATAGACATCATCACCATGGTGACGCATCATGAGCATTATTATAGCTAGCAGCTTTGCTGCAGTGCTGTGTTTCGAGGCCACAGGCCGAGTTGAAGCCTGAAGGGCCACAAATGGAGGCCTCAGGCCAATACTATGGCAAAGATAAAAAATTTTTTTTAACCATTTTATATTGATGCATTTTTATAATGTGTCCTGTATTTTAAGTTTACTTTTTACCTATGTTGTAGAAAACATTTTGTCTGCTTATTATTAAGCAGAATTGCTCTTGCACATGCGATGCCACCTATAGCTACACATTTCTCCATAGTGTGGTCTGTCATCTGTCACATTCATGCACCCTGCTCATGCTATTTGATAGATTTAGATGGCATTCAGTGACAAATTGTGCTAGATGGGTTCCTGACCCCAGGGGAAGGCGAATTTGCACCTGGGTTGAACCCACGCAGCCAAAAGATGCAGCTGCAAAGCTGCGTTGGACTTGCTTAACTGTCAGTGTATTGCCATTGTGATTGTTTAGACACACCTGTCAGGTGGCTGGAAGTGTTGCATCCGACTCCGAAGTAGAGGTGAATACAGAGGCTGCAGCATCTGCTCATTTGTATCTGTTGAAATCAGCATCTACCACAATGTCGCTCAACTTTCAGCTTGCCCACAACATCGGCCTTTTCAAATTCGTGATCAGTGTCTAAGAGAAGACAGCAAAAATATGATTCTCGAAATAAGTAAGAAAGGAAGTAGTCAGTAAATAGTCAGCATTTGCAGAGCAACAGGGTTGGAGTCTCTTATGTTACGGTGGTGGCAGTCAGTGCTGTTGAAGAACAGATAGATCTTAGGTAAGCCATCTCAGTGTTTAATCAGCCACCAGGTTAACTCAGCCTTCTACACTCTGTAGAATGCTTTCGGGCTGAGTAATGATGAATGGCAACGGTAACTGCTAGTCTGGGCCAGGTGAACTCTTGCAGTGGCAGTGGCATGATGACGGCACCATAAACATTGCGTGAGTTCATGTTTTGTCAAGTAGGATTATCTTTTTTTCTAATCGACATCCGCTTAATCTGACATCTGCTAAGAACCAAATCCGATTAACTTACTTCTTAACCATAGATGAACTGAAAAGCGATTAGAAAGTTTCTGATCGCTAGGGATTAAGAAATTATGCCTATTTTTTTGCATTGGAGCTGTCTGGTGTTAATCGGTAATGCTCGGATTAACTTTGGTGTTAGCTGCCGTTTCCAATTATCTTTCTTCTTATCTGGTAGATAATTGGAAATGTTGGTTCTTAGAAGAAAGATAACACCGAATTCTAACATCAGTTCATGTTTCCGATTATCTTGGTATTTATTCTAAGAGAAAGTGTTGACCGAAGCGATAATCCTACTTCTCGACGAAACATGAACTCACGCGTTGTCGTTAACTATTACTCATGCTGTTAGCACTGTGCTTTGCTGGACATCAGGTGTGTCTACGAGTGCTGGAAGCTACGCTGCCATATTGTTACATCCCGTCAGAAAACCTGTCTCAGTTCACAGCCTGTCTCTGCTGCATTGTCAATAGGGACAGAGTCGCTCAACAGACCTGGACTGTAAGCTACACTCCATTTATGTTTGATGAACGGGCTAATATTAGAGTTTTACCAAATCACTCATTCATTTCTTCGTTCAGCGACAGTTCACTAATCCAAAGCGGCACTAGTTTGAACAGCATGGCGGTTAGGGTTAGGATTATGGATGAATTGCATCTTTGGCTTTGGTGGACTTTGGCTACGAAGGACCGGTATAAAAAGATAAAATTAGCCCATACTCAATACAAGCGTTGATCTCTAGGCAGTCAGCTCGCTGGTGACGTAGTTATAAACCCAAGGTTAGGCTGCCATTATTTTCCATCAGACCCAAGGTTAGTATTGCCTTACCAGACAGAGAGCGTTACTGCCCTTTGACCGGTACCAAATTGTACTGCTTGGTGACAGAGGCACATGTGTGTGAACAACTTGTCCAGAGTTGTTACTTGGCACTCCACCGGGCGGGAGTCAAACCAGGGACCTTGCGGTTACCAGTTTGGCATGCTACCAAGCTACGCTGGGTACCGGTATAGACGTTTGCCAATATTAGGCTAGTGCGCTTTCACACTAGTGACCATTCACCCTTCATTATCAGTCTGTTCATTCGTTCATTAATCTTTAATAAAAATTATAGACTAGCCGCTGCTGTACATCATCTTGAATTAAGTAAAATCTGTATAATAGCTGAAAGAAATTACCATTGGAGTTGACTCTGAAACGGCACCACGAAAGGCAGCAAAATTTTGCATGCAGACCCGTGTCTAACATGGCTGTGCTATAGGCTAGGTCAGATGTCGTTAAGGGATCGTCCCTTTGAGAAAATTTCACTTTTTCTAAAAGCCCCCACCTCCTAGGCCACAGAGGGCTGTGCAGCGGGCTAATGTAGATTTGCAGGCTAGCCTGCTAGCCAGTAGCCCAGCTAGCTTGTTGCTGCTGCTGCTGCATTGTGTGCGGACTTTGGAGCTGCAATATTCGCAGACCGTGATCCGCGAAATCCGGAATCAAAGCCATAGGCTGAGATGAGGCCTGAAGGGCCAAAATTGTTGTCAATAAGGACGTTCATTATACAGCATTTTCATACTAAAGTTTGTGTTATTGAGGATTCTTTTGCGGTCAGGAAATTGGTAGTTGTGGCTTTATTCACGTAGATTGTAGATTGTTGTGCTGCTTGTATTCATATTCGGCCAATTGCTGATGCCAGTTTGAATAATTGCATTCATGCAAAAAGTTTGAATAGTTTGAAGCGAACATGGGTATCGTATTACAACTTTGCAAATACAGAATTATACTGTAACCAAATAACAAGAGCTAAACGTTTGTATTTGGTTGAATAGTAAACAGTATAATTTAGAATGTGCTTTTTTATTTTACCAAATACGCATATTTCCAGTAAATATTAATAATAATGGAAATAATGTATCATTTAATATTGTTTAATTTGTCAGTTAATGAGGAAGTTGTTAGAATCTCATCTTGGACACAGAGCAGTCTTCATCATGGGACACCTTCTGCAGGACAAGTACGTTACGTATTGTCCTTCTACTTCTGCGACATACATAAGTGCATTTTGACACTTTGATGTAATAATATTTTAAAGTGGTAGTCATTGCACTTGCCCACACATGGATGGCCAGGTTGAGTTGACCTGGGTGGCTTTTTTACCGGCTTACTGGTACTTGAGTTTCAAGACAGTTTAGCTGCCGTTGGTCAGCCATATCAGTACTAATGCAATTCAGCATAGAGTGTTTTTGGTGTGGCCACCATTGATATTGCAGCACCAGGCTGCCAACCTTTGGAATGAATGTGAAAGGACACTTTCTGGGTTAACTGGCTAAGGAGGTTTAGCTGTTAGTGTGTATTCTTAGCGATCTGTGTTTATGCAATACATCTATAGGGCAAATGCTGCACCCATTTGTGCGCTGATGTTAAGTGGTTCTATATGTTCAGTTCAGTTTTGTTCATGTGCGATTTAACTCCGTATTGTCAGACTAAGATTTGAGTTCATTTTTGTCATATCGTACGTACCTCAAGTGTGTATTGTCACCGATCTGTATCTATGCAACATGTAGAGCTAACGCAGTACCCAGTCGTGCGCCGATGTTACGTGGTGCTATATTCTTCATCGGCATGGCTCTGTGGGGAGCTAATCGTGTGCCAACGCTGAGATATCCTCCTGCTGCTGTGCTGGCCGGCTTCCTGCAGGTAGCTGCAGTCTCAGCACGTATTGGAGACTATAAAAATATCTTAGTTTAAAGGTTGTCTATAGCTCTTAATGGCAAACCCATCGCTGAGCTACTGAGTCAACTGCCACCTGATACGGGTGAATGTGCCCTGATTTGATCCCATGTGGACAGGCTGGTATTCGTTTTAACTACCCTGGAGGGAAGGCCAGGCTGAGTTGACCTAAGTAGTTGGTTATATGCTGAGATCTGCCGACAATCACTTATTCTGGTGACAACCACCTGATAGCCATTTCACTGGGAGTCAGACCATGACCACTGGATCGTATGTCTGACACCTTAGCGTTACACCACCAAGTCACCACCCATCTGTTCTTTGCTTTAGTGAAAACATGCTGTGGACTGTATGCGGTCGTCCACCTACAGCTCTGCAACCCTAACCCCTAATTATTATGACTTTTTAAATTGAACTTTTGCATACCGGTTACTCTTGCCGTGTGTGGAATGAACGCATCATGCCTCTCATTATTATCAGCCCTGCCAAGTCTCAGCGCATCTCACTTGAGTCTCACGCATTTGCAGTTAACTCACGCTTCTTCGCCCGCTTATGTTTTATCTCACGCATTTCATTTTTTTGTCTGTTACACATAATTTGTATGGCAGCAACAGAAAATTGTGTTTATTAGTGGTAACTTTTGAGCTTAAAATGCACAAAAATGCCTCAGTGGCTGATGCTTCGCCCCGGACTCCGCTTGGTCCGGGTAACAGCGTTACCCAGACCTATGAATATTTTGGTCGATTATCATTTTTGATATCAATATATCGTATCGTATCGTATCATCAAAAATATAGAATTTTTCGATATATTGCGATATCTTTTTTATGTCACCATATTTTTGATATATATAGTTTACATTTTTGTTACTGCATTGACAAAATAACAAAAAATAAGCGGAGAAAATGCTAAACTAACCGAAGCAAACAAACTATAATGTCGTAATTTAACGACACTTATGACAGTCTATAGTTAATTTTTCAGTTCAGTGGCACATTTTTTTAGTATTTACATAAAACAAACTGCCTCGCTGAACGTTCACGTCTTGTTCTTGTTCTTGTGTTAGATTTACATACTTATCATTATAAAAATCGATTTTTAAAATATCGTATCAATATCGTATCGAAATTGAAATCCTGATATCGAATCATCATTAGTGCAAACATAGTAGCACTGACTATTTGAGTGACTGGCTGACTGTGCCCTGTTTTGATCCCATGTGGACAGGCTGGTATTTGTTTTAACTACCCTGTTGGGAAGGCCAGGCTGAGTTGATCTAAGGGGTAGTGGGTTATATAGTAGTTGTTTTGTGTCCAGGCGCTGGTGATGAGTGGTACAAGTATAGTAGCACTGGAAGTAGTACTATCAGTGCAGAGGCTAGTGCATAAATACGGTGCAGAGCAAGACTCCCTCACCTGGGACCTTATTCTCGACATTACCGAGGCGCTCATGAATTCTGTTCAGGTTTGACTTCATTTCTGTTTTCTTTTTTATGTCAGATTATGGACGTGGAATTTATTTGCGTTTTTGGCCGACCATACTAATGATCACGATGATGTTACAAGCTTGTGTTTATCTGTTGTCTCTCTGTCATCTGCAGTGACACATCTTGTCGAAAAAACGTCTGAAGAAACAAATATGGTTTCCCGATCGCTACCTGGACCCGTCTGCCACTTCCCATTTCCCTAAATGGTGATAATAGCTGCATTTAAATATACACATTGCAAATTGCTTACTAGTGATACTTCGGTGCATGGCCGGCAGTTTACGATCGCAAGTTATGTAAGAACTAAGAAAGGTTTGCATTGGTTAGCCTTCGGGTGAAAGCAGTGTGGTTGGCTTCTTTTAGCAACAACTGGGCTTTTGTTTTGTATCACATCACGAACTTGGGTTTTGTTCATCATTTTGCATAATATTGACTGGTTGGCTGAGTGATTGGTGAATAGTGCGTATTTGTGAATGTCACGTGATGTGATTTGGACCAATTGCATGCAAGTATTTTGCGATGAGGTATAACAAACGGTTTTATATTGTGATCTTATGTCACGCCAGTTTGACCACCACATCTGATGTTGAATGGATTGTTGTGATGTGGACAGATTCAATGTGTTTGTTGACTATCATTGGTGGAATGTTGCATAATGGAGGTGGATTCATTGTGCTCAACGGCAGCTGTGATTGGTGGAGTGTTGTGATCTAGGCGGAGTCGATGTGTTCCTCGGCTGTCATTGGTGGAATTCACGAGCTAATCAGTAGCATAGAGCAGCGCTATGAGCACAGCGAGTTCCATGGCTCTACAGAGAGATTATTTGTTATCGTCGAGTCGTGTGCCGGACAACGACCGGTAAACACTTCCTGTGTAATTCATCTCGCTTTAAAGGTCCGTGGTCACCAAAATTAACATATACATTTTATTTATTTTCCCAAAAGTGCAGAATTTTCTGATAACTTTGACAGTAATATCGGCGCCCAGCGTTCTGTCAACACGGCAAAATTTACCTTTGAAGTCGATGATCTACGAAAACGACGTAGAAAACGCGCCGCCATGATGACCTGCGGTGACGTCATGAGTTTAGCCTATAGACGTCATGAATATTAATGGCCTAGCCTAGAATGATGACGTCGTTGGCTAAGCCATTAATATTCATGATCTGTATGGGCTAGGGTCATGACTTCACCGCGGGCACTGATAGATTAGAATATTTTGCATAACGTAACGTAATGCCTCATTTTGTTTGAAATCACACATTAATTTCATATATTTATGAAGCTCAAATCGACATATTATATATACAAGGTTAAATGTCTAATTTAAATCTACAGAAATTGTGCGAGCGGGTTTGACCGTGGCCATGGACCTTTAATCTCTGTTCGTGTAAGGGTAAACTGAGAAGAATTAGATTTTGCATAGACTGCTAGGTCCATTGCGTGGGAGCTCATCTTCTTATTGTCACTTTGAGCCAGCAGGAGTTAAACCCAGTTAAGCTCAAGTCACCTTGAACTGATTTTCTCAGCAGTTCTGGTAACGGGGTTCACTGTTACTCAGAACAAGCTGTTTGTTTCCTAGCAATGGCTATAACGAGATGTACAGATGGCCAGGCTAAGCTCCCGTTTTGGTGGCTTTGTCGAATACGAAGATGATACATCCGAGACAGATCGCCCATCTCAGTACTAACCCAGCCCAATGTCGAATAACCTTATTGATATGACCAGCAATGTTATCACGTAGCGCAGCCCCACTTAGTGTAAACTAAAGGCATGTACAAAGTGACTGAAATGAACTGAACTGCGCTGTATGTTGTTTGCCAGGAAAGTTCAATGATGAACCTGATAGCCTATCGAGTGCGCCACATCACTCCGACTCAGCACGATTGGCTGGATGCTCTGAGTGACGTCGTCGACAAATATTTCGTGTACGTTGTGAATTTTCGATTTCCATTTTTGGCACTGAGTCTGACGTTAAGTGCAGTTTTGCTTTCTGCTTTGGTTCAGGTGGGAAGCGCTGTAGTGAGTGTCAGCTTTGGTCGAAACAGTGAGTTGTTTCGTTACTAAATACAGTAACCAAAACCGTCAGCGAGAGACTTGTCGACAGCTAGTGCTATAGTGCGGCAATTCTGTGGAACTTGGATGTGGATGAAATTTCAAGATTTTTTTTCAATTGCCAAAAAATTTACAGTACTCAACTAATTCTTGTGTTACATTTATCTGAGTCCACTCTGTATGTCAGCATCATTACCTATCTCTGTTGAACATTAAAAAAAGTGATTTGTGTCAGAAGTTGGATTTTCCATGGTCATCGAGGCCTTTAGCTCAGCTACGTAACAGTTAGGATGCTGGATTTGTGGTTAAGACTAAATGGCTTTGAATTCACCTTGCATTCAGGTCGCCGTGGTCAAGTAGTTGCTACCTGGATGGGGTGACCGTCTGCAGACAGGTAAACTATCTCGGTATATAATCAACACCACAGTAAACTCAGTGTTCCATGCATTTCAGGTAGTAAATGAAGTACTAGCCAGCCTGGCTGGGGTTAAGCTTGTTTATCAGTTCTGGGTGTCAGCTAACACAGTGTTACACCATGCACGTGACATTCCAAAGCACTTTTTCATTCTTTATATTTATCACTGTTGCAGTTGTTTTTGCTGGTGTTTGTGGACTTTCCCAGACTACATATTTTGATAGTTTGTTGTTTGTGTCACTGATATTCGTACCAAATGGAAATCTCTTCGACAGCGAGAGATCTATCAGCAGCTACCATTAGCAAAAAACTTGGACGTTAACAGAATTACCAGATTTTGTTTGAATTGCCACCAAAGTCTAATTAGACGGCTCTTAGGCTGCATCCCACTCCTTAAAATATATGTCAGTAGTACTGCTAACAGGAAAGTGTCAGTTTATCTGCTGATGGTAAAGAACTCATCAGAATGGTTCAACAGTCACAAAAGACTCAAAACGGCTGTCAAAATCAATTTACTAATCCAACCTGTTTGAGAAACTATGTCAGATTTTGTTGATAACTTTCATGTGTCTTTGATTCGTTTGTGACGTACGACACTATGGAAATGTGCTTTGATTGGTTGATGGGAGTTCACAGTGCACGTGCAGACATTTATGGTACAGTTGTCTGATAATAATTATGTTTACAGGCAGAACACTTGTATAAAAG
>Ga0209367_1013175_pt1 | contig 10693 bp, 4 predicted proteins | sample WorMetLIZISLAND2_FD_187412 | JGI IMG/M metagenome (GOLD analysis project Ga0209367, IMG submission 187412) | Marine gutless worms symbiont microbial communities from Max Planck institute for Marine Microbiology, Germany - Olavius geniculatus... ... | reverse complement strand
CAAAAAGGCCGTAACTGCATTTTATCCAACTTTTAAAATTCAAAAAGAAATAGTGGTATAACCAAATAAAATGTTATTTATTGACAATATCGATGGTATAAACATGAAAGAAATCGAAAAAGAAAGAATAGATGGCATTTACTCAAACGCGTTTTCATTGTTTTCTCAAAATAGCCTCGTTTGCAGATACGGCTTTTTTGCTCAGCACGGCAGAGTAGACCGCGTTTGAAAATAAGAACTAAGCCTTGCAATTGCATAAGGCCTACTTATCACATTTTTTGCAAAACTGTGATCGATTTTTTTTCCACTGATAGACTCAAAAGAAAATTTGCCACAAAACTATCAACAAACTTCTTTGTTCTATGTTTTATATCACTACGCGTTTGTGTTTCATGAACAGTTGACTTATCCTCGTATACGTTGGGCCCTATGACAGTGCATGCCATGAGCATGAGTCTCCTGTCATCCTATATGGATCTTTCAAACCTGCTAATTAGCTCAATGTGCTGTACTTTATTATGGGGCCGTCCTTCCTAGAAGGAGGCCACATCATGTATCGATCATGTCCGTCTGTCCGTCTGTCCCGTGCCTACTTCTTTTTACGTATCGTTTTAGGTACGTGAGCCTTAACTCGTACGGAAAACGAAATTCCCATAGTAAAGATACTGCAAGGACGGCCACATAGCGGGCGGCCCCTCAACGCCGCACCCTCTTGTTGCTGTAGCACTTAGCAGGTACAGTTGTATGTTGGTTACGTTTCGGAACTACGGAGCGTCACCTGCCATGTGGGATCACAAGAGCTGTACCTGCCACCTGACACAAGTAAACGCGCTCCGCCATAATCCAATCTAGACAATATAGACAATCTAGACTCGATTTACCTACCCCGGAGGGATGGAAGGCTGAGTTGACCTTGGTGTTGGTTACATACCGAGATGGTTTAGGCTACCTGTCGCAGGCAGTCACCTATCCAAGTGCTAAGCGCATTAGAGATCTTTTTGAGTATGCGCTATATAAATTTACACTTTACTTACTTACTTACTTACTTAACCAACGTCGTAACCGTTGAGGCGCGTTCAGAGGGACGTGACTAATCTGAACTGACACGGTTTAGTTTTTGACGAACTGACCAAAGAGCAAGCAAGGCGTTGGTCATTGGTCTTTGGTTGACGCGTACGTGAGCGAAGTCACGTAAGCCAGCGATGCCGTTAGACGGTACCTACTGTAATGCATTATTACTGCTTATTCATTGCTCAATTCGTCAATAGCGAAAATATGTCAGTTTGATTCAGTTCAGTTGCGTCGGTCTGTACCAAGCCACATGCATCACAGTGTAGCACGGTAGTGCGCAACACTGTTGTAAGGACGACTATCAAAGTCAATGGGAAACCCCAGATTTTGGGCACCCGTAGTCCCCAAACCCTCCTGAAGCAATCGACTCAAAATTTGACCTGGATGATTACGTCGGCGGTGTAACTCTACTTTCCAAAAATGGTACAAATCGGCTCAGCAGGGTCGGCGAGGCAAAGGGGTGAATTATAATGTTCAATTGAGTTATTTTTCTTTCTTTCTTTTACTTTTCTTGCCAAACTCTGAAGAACACATTATTGAGAGTATCGCCGCATTCTTTGCACTGGATGGCGTGTTTCAATTGGGATTGATTTCCTAGGGGGTCGCAACATTCTCAACATTCATCTTTCATATTTCCCCCCTTTAATCCTCCAAAAACCGCAAATTTTAGGCCCGTTTTCGGACTTCTAAAAATTACACTGAAAATGCTTAACATTGGAGATGCTCATCTACAAACTACCCTTAATCGTCATCGTAGCCCCACCAAAGTGGCATAGTGAATAGGCAATGTAGCCACGGGAATTCCAAATATGCGGTTATTTTGGACCCCCTGCTTACAGGTAACGTGACACGGCGCATGCGCAATGAACTTTTGGCCTTCAACATTGGCAAATGCAAGTTTGAGACTTTATGTCTCCTTAACGGTGTAAGATAGACGCATGGTTACAATGGACCACCCATAGGAAGTCGTTCACCGCGAGTCGAATGGTCACGTGATCGACGACGTCACATGACCCCAAAAGGTCAAAGTCGTGACCCCATTATCTTTGAGGCGCCATATCTTCATAACGGTGCAAGATAGATATGTATGGTCACAATGGACCACCTATAGGAAGTCACCCCACCGCGAGGCAAATGGTAACGTGATTGGTTTGGGTCACGTTATTGCTTTCAACTCTCAAATTCACAATTCAATTTGCTAATAATACAGCAAATATTAAATATAAACAACTTACCAGTTTACATTATGTAAGGGCGACCGAGTTACACATCCAAAACAGCTGGTCGCCTTACACAGTAATGTAAACTGGTAAGTTTTTTTATATTTAATGTATGTATGTACGTATAGGCTGAACCCATGTTTGCCGCCAGTGTCACAGAGCGGCCCTGCGTCCGTGTCTTGCACCGTTCAGGGCTTCCCGCCGTTCAACGACAATGGCAAGAAACGTCAGGCTGCTGCAACAAGTTGTCCTCCTCCCTCCGCTCAGCAGCGCTGTGCTTTTCAGCGTCATCGCCCCGTCATCGGCAACAAATCTCTGCTCAGTTAGTCTATCAGATCATCTTATGAAAAAACACTTGAATACGGTGGAGTCGTGCCAAAGGTCCCGGTGGCAGGCGAGCAGTTGTCTCTCCCCGCCTTAAATTTTGGATTATCGGAAATTGTGGGAGAATTTTTTTAGAAAAATGATCCTCCAAAAATGCAAAAGATGGGAAAATTTAGAGCAATATGAATTTTTGAGCACCCATAGTCGTCTCTGTCGGAAATGTGCAGCTGCCTGTTGGAAGTTTCTCTGAAATTTGCAATTTGTCAACTTTTTGTCACGCTTACTTTTTTATTCCAGGACGACACGTAGTCGCCACGAGACTTTGCTGCCGGGGAAATTTTACCCACCCCCCTTGAATTTTTCTCCCAATCGGACTTAGGGCGCCGGGCGGACTCACGTTGGGTTTTGCCCCAAATTTCTAGTTACTACTAATTTGACTAAGGCAAAAAACTGGTAGCAAATAAAGACTGGACACCGGCTGTTGTAGTGCTGTAACATCTTCTAGGCCTACTGCCATCCAGAACCTAAAAATTTGATGCACTCAGTTTGTAAATTATTGTTTATTTTGCTTTGTGGCATACAAATAACTTAAGGTTTGTAATTAGTAATAATTCAGCTATATTGATTTATTTACTGCAGTTTAGTTATTCATAGACTGCATTTTGCTTTATGTCTGTAAAATTTAAATAGGAAACCAAAGGGGGAGGCAAGCCTCAAATGGGAAGCCATGGCCCCCCTGGACTCCCCTTGGCGCCGCGACTAAATGTATTACTGCTTGACCATTTGTCATTTCATCAAAAACCGTTAAAATTTTGATTGAATCAAGTTCAGTTTAGTTCAGTCCTCTGTATGCGCCTTTAGAATGTTTCTATCGACCTGACTTCAATCAGAATTTCAACGGTTGAAACAATTTATTTGATGAAAAATTGTTAACGATTAGTCGTTAATTTAGTCGTTATTTCCGCAGCTCTGTAAAATGAGTGAAATAATTTGGCCTAGGTTACCAAAAACTACACGGAAGTGACCGTTAGTTAGACAGATACATCATGAAAGGTGTTGATTGACAGGCATTACAAGATCAAGCACTGCGTCAAGCCTGGTATGTCTTCTGCAGTCACATCATTCTTGATAGAGCTGTTTGACTTTAAATAATAATGTTAACGTTTCCTCGATTACAGCATTACGTGGGAGTAAAAACGTAGCAGTAAATTTTCAGTCATTATATTCAGTCATTTATTTGATCTAATTGTTTTTTTTTGTTTTTATCGTGTGTGTTTGCATGCATGTTGTATGTTGTAATTGCGACGATTTTTGGTGAAAAATGTATGTATTGTGAGTGTGAGACTGTGGTCGACGGCACTCGGCAAGCAAGCTAAGATTTCGTACAGTGCGTTCATCTGACACTAATCTGTTTTGGCTCCAGAAGTTTTTCTGTAGCTGCCCCTACTATTTGGAACTCTCTTCCTTTTGACATCCGCAATAGTGCTGTTCAGTAGCTTCCTTCCGTCGTAAACTCAGAACATTCTATTTTTCAACGTCTAGCTATGTTTAGTGGCCCGCCTCACTCTTTACCTCAGCGCCTCAGATTCAGTGAGTTTCTCGCTGACATTGTGCGCTTTATAAATTAAATTTACTTACTAACTTACTTTCGCGCTTAACACAAGGGCGCACACACACAGAGCGATGTAACTGCACTGAACTGGCGTGGTTTAGTGCGCGCTTTAAAAGAGGGGTCACACTGGTGGTCCGTCAAAATGGCCGTCAAAACACCAAACTTTCGGACCGCCAGTGTCACCCCTCCTCAACGAAAAGGCAATGCCACATTTACACCCGATTAGGCATTTCGCATAGCCTATTTTTTACATTAATGTACAGAAAATTGCCGTGAGTTATTTCTTCGCGACATTTGCTCAAAGTCCAGGGCATTTACCATTTGATACTGATTTTTCTTCCCTTGCTAGGTTTAAAGCTGCTTTGAAACGTACTGATTTGTCGAAGTTTTTAACCTATTGTACTGATTAGGATAGTTGTCAGTGCTTCGTATGGAGCCTTTCTGTCCCTGCCTGACATTGTAATCTTATTTGTACCGTGTTTTGCTTCTGTTCTTAAATGTCAGTGCTGAACTAATAAATAAATAAATTAATTAATTAAAACTTAACTTAAACTTGAATATTATGCACCACATAAATTCGCGTTTTACTTACTTACTTATTTACTGACAAAAGTCTTTATAAAATTACTTTTTACGTTAAAGAGTAAATTTCTAAATTTGCGATTTTCTCACAGTTTCTGAAATTTTGTTGAACAATGAATTCATAACTTTTTTTCGTTTTGATCGGCAGCGTGTTGAAATTTTACAATACAATACAATACAAAAATTGCACTTAAAACTGACAAAAAACTGACAGTTTAATCTAGCAAATAAAACTAAAAGGAAACTGGAAAGCAGTCAGAGCCCGCACACTTCCGCCAAGGCAATGTTGTTCGCTAAGTGGCAGCACCATCTTCGGTTTTGCAGCGGTTTCCCTTATGCCCCATTGAAAGCAATGGTAACGAAAATTTCAAAGTGATCCAGAATCCAGGATTCTTTCCGGATCACCCCCAAAATTGAACCACTGGTAGTTTCTGCCATTCCCGACATTCCCTCAAAATTTCAGAAACATCCGTCCATAACTTTTTGAGTTCTCTTGCTAACACACAGACAAACAGACAAACAGACAGACAAACAAACAAAATCTGGCAAAAACATTACCTCTTTGGCGGAGGTAGTAGCAAGTCAGGATAAGGCAGATCAAGACGAGGTTTACGACGTGAGTGTGAGTGTGAGCCTTTCTGTCCCTGCCTAATGTGCTAGGCTAATGTGCTGTTTGCGATTGCAGACTCGTGACTCGAATGCTAGCATCCCGGTGGACTGCTGCAAACGTCGTCCAACTTAACTCACAACACAACCCACATGCCTACCGGTCATTCTGACACTCCACGCTGACTTTCGTCGTGTTTCGTTCGGATAAACTTTTACACTGTGTTTCGAAGAGGACTTAAAATTACTTTGGGAAAACAAAATTGCGCTACAATCAGACTTTACAGGCACCCAGAGAGCGCAAACCTCCCCCAACGCCATCTGCCATTTTTATGTTGTGTTCGCTCGCCAAGTGGCGACACCATATTATATTCGGTAGACGTTGTTGCCCTTACCTGGCAAAGAATGTTTCAATAATGTCCTCTATCCGTGTGCTGCTGTGAATCACCACTAAAATCTGTTCACCTCTAAGTTGGGGGCAAGTCTAATCTTTCCTGAAAATTTCCCCAAATCTTTGTGTAATTTTTTGAGATATTGTGCTGACAAACATCCGACATAATTATAAGCAATTAGATATAAGTCGGCTATCACAAAACCCGCGTGGCGAAATTGGCTTAACTAAGCTGCAGCTTCACATATTGCGCTCTACCAATTTGTTAATAATTATTATATATGTAAAAAAACTTACCAGTTTACAACTGTGTGTAAGGACGATGTGATGATATCAGTCCTCTAAAACAGCAAAAATCATTTGGGTAACCAGTACACTGTATCCAGAAAAAAATGAGCTTCGTCATAGACATTTTGCGACAAATTGCAAGCGCAAACTTACACTAAGTTAGGCTAAATAAATGTTTGCTCACACACAAAATGACATCCATTTTATACACCAAAGTGTAGTTTTGCACAAATCTGATTAGTCTTTGCAGAGATGTCAAACGTTTTTTTTAATGGAAACGCAGATCTGATCTCATTTGAAAATCTTTTAAGCAGAACGACGGATTACTATGAAATTTTGCGTTGGTGACCCAACTGGACGTCGCACTGCGTGTTAAATTTTGTTTGATCCCGTGCAGGTTAATGATCGTTACTTCGAGATTTTCCGAGGCTTACGTTTTCTGAACACTCCGTATAGTTTTGCACAAATCGATTCAGGGGTATTTGGTTGGCTGAGTGTCAAAATTTGCCTTTTTCCATATACTTTTAAGGTCGTCCTTAACGCTCTCATTCATAACCTGAAACTCGGTCATGTGAATCGCAGGCCTACATCGCAGACCTACCGTGACGTTATGGCGGACGTTTTTCTGCCGATATTGCATAAATAATGTCGGCGTACATAGACACTGACACATGTCGCAGATGCGGTAAATTTACTGCTGGGCTGGTATTGCAGTAACTGACTCGTATGCACGAGTACTGTGTGCGCATATGAATAATTGACATGCTTCGAAAGACTTCAGGATCGAAAGGCCAAACCGCAACGCACTGCAGACGGATATTCTCATGTCATAAATTATCATATATCATATCATATATTTGCTTGATTGTTGTTAGCAAACAGTTGCAAATGGCAACAAAATTAATTTCAGAGTAAAATCAAGTTAACAATGACAGTATAGTCACGATAGTGGCGCAACAACTTGAATCGAAGACGCGCAGATAAAATTAGCTAATTTAGACCTAAATGTCTTAAACAAAGCCCAGAAATTATTATTGAAGAGTCTCAGTCTGAAATTCTATGCCCCTACCATTAGTTTGATCATTACGACGCCTTAATTGTTTTGTTTGCTGTTCGCACAACAAATTGTGACAGGCGATGATGTAAGTTATTCGGCATTGCGTTTACAATAGGCCCTACAACATACTCGCCGGGTTTCAGCCCTATATCATGCATGACAACGTTAACTTTAACTATATATAATGGCGTGACCCGATCTTTATAGACCTGCGTATTGTAGCCAAGCCCTCCCATATTACATCGACGTTTAAACCACAGTACATAGAACTGTAGGCCTGCCGTTACACATCGTCAAATATGATGGAGTCTATAATTATAGTGAAGTCTGAAATAATTTATATGTTCAGTGTCCACTATTAATGCAAAATTGTGTCGAATCAACGTTCATAACAACAACAACAATTATATTTATTTGGGAAAAAGAAACCAGGGGCCCGATTCACAGACATTGTCATAAGATTTATCTTAAGATATGTCTTAAGACTATCACAAGACCAAAGTTAAGATGTCGTAAGATCATCTTACAACATGTGTTAAGTGAATTCACATAATTTCTTTTAGATGATCAGCTAAGGCTTGTCACACAACTGTCTTATTTTGTCTTAAGATATAGGTCTATCTTAAGATATGTCGTAAGTGTTCTGTGAATAAGCTAGTTGTCCCAAGACTATCTTAAGTGCAAAAAATGTCTTAAGATTATCTTAAGATCTTCTGTGAATCGGGTCCCAGGCTGTCAGAAAGGGCACAGACCCATCAAAGCTGGCCACCCATAATTATAATTCTCCGTCGATTGCAGTGCAGCGGGGTTTAATAATTTTGGACGAGGTCCGCCGCCTACAGTATAGGACATCAATAGGACCCAATCTCAAGACAATGAAATCGATTGAAAGTTTATCAGGTAATTTTTTGTTTAGCTAGTGATTGTTGTGTGACAAACTTGCTGTAACGAACTTCGAGTGTTAAGCGGGGTTTCCAATCAACGCAACGAACGCCGAGTACGCACCGGACGCGACGGCAAAAGTATCGGTCGTTGTATCCGTTGAGTTGTGCCAAAAAATCTATTATCAAAGTTGGTTGAAAATTTGACGAAGTTTTGACATAAACAATTTTGCACGGTTCTTCGGTGCAAAACCATTTCACGTCGTCGATGTTAGAAGACTGATGGTGAACAGTCAATGTGACTTATCTTACGAACAGGGAATATAGATACGAATAGGTGCCACGCCCACTGAACGATTACTTGAGCTCAAAGTGCTTATATGGATTTTGATTTTAAGCACAAAGATGCCAATTGTCGCTTAGCATTGCATTTTACTGAAATAAGCAGTGAATTCGACATGTCATGTTCCTTTTGTGCATTTAATTGGCAAATACTTCAACGTATTCAGCGAACGCTCCGTTGCTTACATCAGTGTTTACACTCCGGCGGACAGGTGGCGCTAGTACCGCTGTGCGAAAAGTGAACTTACCGGAAGCACAAATAGTAAATATGGGTTAGTGCTGGAGTCAGCTATCCCTTTTTAATTATTTATCCCTGCTTACGAATTAGCGCTAAATGCGCAGTTATCAGGGCTTAATAATAACTGGCTGCAGGAAAAGCAATAAAAGCGATAAAGCTTGCGTCAAAGACGACCAGGTCTATTATGGCTGCATGGCGTAACTCTATTGTACTTGGGAGGCGACGCAAACAGCATTAGGCCTACTATCATTGCGCCAGTTTACGCCGGCTGCGAGTGAACAGATTAAAGCTAAAACTGCACTTACGTTGATTTGTTGCTGTAAATTTGTCCCACAAAAAAATTCACTGCAGTCTGTCTGAAAACCGGATCGGACCGCGATGCAATGTTCAAATAACTCCAACGATCCCGGTTCAGTGTGAATAACTTGAAAACTGCGCAGGTGGTTCCGAGCGCATTTATTTGCCACGACGAAAAGACATTTGCAACCACTGGACGCGTATTCCGGTCCTTCTAGGTTGAAAGGTAAAAGGTAAAGGTCGTCAATTTGTATAGCGCATCGTCGCGAGCATGCGCACGCCTCTAATGGGCTTTCGTCACTAACCAGAGCCGCCTGCCGCACGGCCACCGTGTGCAGCCTGCAGACACAGGCTGGCGCAGCGGCCGGCTAGGCAACCCCAGGCAGCTGTACCAAGGTCCCCACCTTCCGTAACTCATGTAAATGAGTTACTACTCATTTTACCGTCCCACGGAGGGTAGAAGGCTGAGTCGACCTAGTCAAACTGAATCGAAAATGCGGTCGCTGCTTTGACCCAAATTCCGCTGGGAGAACTTACGTACAGCGCTCACACAGGGCCCCTAGCTGATGGTGTGTAAGCGCCTCCCTTTTTTCTCTAAAAACTCCGCCCCGCTTTTTGCCTTTGGCTCAGAAATTTGGGTGCTTTGGACCTCACGAATGCACCATCGAGACAAATTCCCCTCTATGCCCCTGCGAAACGGCGCTTAGGCGTAATCGAAGTATTTTCTGGTCTGCAGCAAAGCGTTGTCAATGAACAGTGGTGGATTTAGTAGAAAGCCCCCCTTCTTATTGACCGACGCATATTAAAACAAGTAACAAAATTTGCACATAAATTGATTATCTCTGCATAAAATTTTTAAAACTTTTCCGGGGAGGGACACAGCCCCTTTTCCAGACCCCATCTTTTACCCTTCCGCCCTCTATTCCAAAATTCCGGAACCGCCATTGTTGATAAGGCAATCGATGAATGTAGAAATGTATGAGGACCTGTTTAGCAGCAAATCAAGTGGAATTGGTGCGTGAGAATCAGATATTATCGACGATGAGCTATAGGCCTATATCGCGCTGCTCGCACGTTGTCAACGAACGCATCGTTGCATGTTAAACCACCACCTGGCGCCGTGACTCCTCAAGCCTAGTCTCCATCCAACGCAACACAGCGCACGCAACGAAACGTAGGCCCTACTTTTTGAATGCAGCTGACCAGTGGTGGGCCTATTTTCATTAACTTGAAGTCGAGCTTGAAGTAAAAGTAAAATTGGTCAAGAACTAAAACTTGAAGTTGAAGTAAAACTTTTTTGTGAACTTGAAGTAGAACTTGAATTGAAATGGCAGCTGAATTGCATTTGATGCAAGGATAGAAGCAGTGTCTGTCTGGTCTTGCGTTGTGTGCGCCGCGTAGTCGTACGTTGCGTCTGTTGCGTGCCTTGTGTTGGGTGGGAACGCAGCTTAACGGCCTTCCGAGCTCCGTGTCAGGCGTCGCGAGGCTACGGGTCGCAACCTTCACGGTCATTCATCCGCTACATTATTCATTCATTCAGACACTGAGACGAGATCGTATACACGAGCAGAACGGTGATTACGAGCATCGAGAGTTTTCGACGATCTACAGCAGGGTAAGCTTAATCGTAAGTAGGCCTAAATTAAGCTTTCTGTCTACCTTTAGACACAATTTAGGCCTTTAAACCATGACACTCAGTTTGCACTGGTAGCCTGCTGCTTTCAGAATTTTCGGCTGTAATCGATCACACGGAACCAGAGATGGACACGGATCGGGTCCATCCG
>Ga0209367_1013174_pt1 | contig 10693 bp, 7 predicted proteins | sample WorMetLIZISLAND2_FD_187412 | JGI IMG/M metagenome (GOLD analysis project Ga0209367, IMG submission 187412) | Marine gutless worms symbiont microbial communities from Max Planck institute for Marine Microbiology, Germany - Olavius geniculatus... ... | reverse complement strand
TGACAGTGGAATACAGCTTAGCATCATCAGCAAATAGTTTAATGGTAAAGTGTGAGGGTAGTAGGTTACATATTTCGTTAACAAATATAACAAATAACACTGGGCCCAGGACGCTACCTTGGGGCAGACCACTCACTATGTCACAGTAATCAGATAGACAAGAACCAACTCTGACACACTGAACACGACCTGCTAGGAAACTTGATATCCGTGCAATCACGATCGGGTTTACACCATAATGCTCTAATTTAGCAATAAGTTTGAAAGCGTTTATCATGAATTTTTTAAATTTGGTCAATGGTCATATTGATACGTTAAGATGTACGGTTGCTTTTAACAATCTCGAGTTAATGAATCATCATCATCAGGTCGAGTCTCCTCGGGCAATGGCACGCCACTCGCACCTGTCCTTCATTAATGTCTTCAACTCCGCTGTAGTCTGAAGTCCGGTATCCTTCCTGAGTTAATGAATATGACGGTGATAATGACAAAGTTTAAAATGTTATAAATTTTAAAGCACCGTGCATCATTCTAACCTACTCTGCGACTTTGCGACGTCCATAACAAGACGCATTTTGACTGTTTCTGCGTCCATCGTTTTGCCGTCAAATTGCAGTTTTTCGCGACAAGACACATAATTTTCACACGTTATGTAAGCCCTGTGAGTTTGGGCCCGCCAAAGGTGATTTTTTGCACTTTTATTCACTACCAGCCGGTCTTGATTTACGACTGCTATTGACCTAAACATCCCTGCGCTGTCAGAATTTACGTTATGTATGTTCGGTAAACATGTCTTACTCGTTCGTTTTGCTGTTTCTATAATGTACGTGATTTACCGACGCCGAAATCGACGCCGCAGCCAAAATTTACAGTCGCTGGATATGGCCTGGACGGTGGACAGTCAAGCGAGAAATGCGGAGCGACTAGGTGTGAAAGCTCTTTTCTAAGCGAATCAGTCACTATCACTGACAAACGTGACCAGATAAATCAATAGCACAAGTCGCTTTTCTATTCGTACCTCACGCGAGAGAGACACGTCGATTCTCGACAGCTTTCACATAGCATATAATACACCGTGGTCCATAAAAACGTGCCACTTTTATTTTTTGAATAGCTTCGTGAAATATTGGACGATTTTAATAATTTTTGGCACACGACATCAGGAAAAAACCTGACGTAAATGACTGTAGTTAGAATGATGCACGGTGCTTTAAAATTTATAACATTTTAAACTTTGGCCACCTCACTTTAGTAGTGTCGCTAAACTACCTTGTGAAATGCAAAAGTCCTAGTTGGCCATTTACAACAATGATTTCAAACTGGATAGCGAACGCGTCGGCTAAAAAGCAACTGTTGTATCTCAAAAAGTCACACGTGTTACATTACATCCTATTTAAACAGCATGTGCTAAAAATGTCTTCCTCCAGTGCGAATGCAAGCGGCAAACGTTGACACCACTCGCAAACAGCAGGCTCAACTACCTGCATTCCACAAGGTAGTGTAGAGACAGTATTAAAGTGAGGTGGCCAAAACTATAGTCATTTGCGTGGAGTTTTTTTCCTGATGTTGCACGCCAAAAATTATTACAATCGGCCAATGTTGCACGGAGCTATTCAAAAAATAAAAGTGGCACATTTTATGGACCACGGTGTATATACACATAGTGCTATTGTCTGCTTTTTACAGATGGAAGGACAGGCAGACAGACAGACAGACGGACGTAGAGACGGATTGTGGAATAAACAGCGTGTTTGAGCTGTGTGATGTGCACTTGCTGTAGCGTGTTTGAGCGGAGACGCTGTGATAACGATGACGCTTGGTCGACGACCGATGCGACCGTTGCCAAGCGACAGCCGCCAACTGCCAGTAAGTTTGAATACGCTTGCACTTTAATACGCCCACTGCCAACTGAGTCAACGGGCAAAAGAAAAGTTTAGTGTAAATTCTTTAATCATAGTTTTATCCCTTACGCATCAGTTCTGAGTCTAAATGCTTATCGCCTTTTGTCGATCACATGCGCCTACTTTATTATCCCTCACATGTACTGATTTATTCTAGTTTTTTTTCTTTTTCGTTTACTCCTTCAGCTAAGTGAAAAAAATTATCTGAAAATGTTGGCCAATCGATAACAAGTTGTGCAGCTTCGTGCATGTATAAATTTATTGTGTTGTGACGTCAGTTGCATTCTTATCAGGTACACCGTCACCCACGCAAATCTTTCTAATGATAACTTTGGCAGACGTGACGAATTTTAATAAGTTTTTACGCTTGCAATTATTTTTTTATTCATCAGACCGGCCACATAATTATGACGTTCACCACTGTTAGTTTATATATTTTTGCATTTACGAATTCCTGCTAAATTCGCCGCTTACCTATCAAAGTGATGTTTTTATTATTAATAACTACGAAATTGCACGTGTGTTGGTTGGTAATTACAGAGTTCGCCTCCTCCTGTACCGTTGCCAAGGCCCTACTGTCATCCATCTTCTCAGGCTAACATTGAGGTAATGTTAGTTAATAACTACGGTCTATTTAGCCTAAAATAACTTTCTAAGAAGTTCTAGTAGTTGCTAGCTATGCTAGGTAACATTAGGCTGAGACTGCTGACGTACTGGTTTGGCCAGTTATAAACGTTAAATCCAGTCGACCTAGGTCGGATAATTATATAGCTTATTGAGTTTGATCGGTTCTTTTCCAGAGTTCAGGCGTTGAACTTGAGACTTGTCAATCTCCTTTCTTCTTGTGCTTAATGTTATGTTGTGGTTGGTTTTATTGCTTGGGACAATAGAAAAAGACTGTTCCGAGAGGTTGACTTGTGATGTTATTTGTACTTGCTTTGGCGAATTGATGATAATGACGATGAAGTGGGTGGCATATCTGTTCGCTTCTAAGCAGAAGGCCTAGCTGATGTTTCTATCTATCTAGGTCAGTATATTAGTGTTTACGTCTTAGGCTAGGCGTATAATTTTATGTCGTTTATATCGTTCTGTTGACGTTGCGTGTTTGTCGGTGATTTCAGACGTCGGCGCCGCCGCCCGTGCCGCAGCCAAGGCCGCCGATAACTAACACAATCGTGGTAGGTCAACAATCATTGAACAACGCACTGAATGACTGGCGTTGATACTGCGAATCAATGAGTAGACGTTTGTCATAGTATTGTGACAGTATACAAATACACTGAATGTAGAGTCATTTTATTATACCGCATAAAGTTCATAAAACACAACGTTACGTAAAATGTGAGGTAAAATGTTAACAAACAATGGAACGAAAGACTTTTGGCATTGTGCGGCTTTTCTAATAGGCCGCAATACGGGTTTTGCGCGTCCGTCCGTCTGTCAGTCCGTCTGTCCTGTACGGGCTCCTAACTCGAAAACTAAAAGGCACATAAAGAACCAAAATCGCTGTGAACGTTCTCCAACCGAAGTGGCAATTATCAGTTCGAAAGGGTTAGTGTCGCGAAGCTCTATAGGTGGACGGCCGCACAGTATGTCGGCACTGAATCGACATAGTTTTCTAGTAACCATATATCACAGTGCAATGCAATGTAGATGGCTGTTGAGCAGGGTCCGGCAGCGATTGTCAACTCAAATCCTGCAGGCAATGACGACAGCGATGTCGATGAGGATGCTAGTGCGACTGCTACTACTGCTGCTGCTGCTGCTGAGGCGACGTCCAAGTCTTACGCCAGGAAACCGCTGCCACAAGTGAAGACGGTCGTCAGCCGCGCGTTCAGATGGTATCGCAGCAACAGTGTTGATAACATATCCCAACTGAACTCTTCTTCACTGGTAGCGCAGAAACCAGCCGTCAATCCCAAGCCGGCCAAGACAACTGCCGCCAACAAAGGTATTTCTTTATCTCATCATCTCATCTCATCTTTATTTGAAAATCAGACCACAAGGGTCCATTAAACAATACACAGTAAACATAAAAACAGACACAGAAAGAGCTGCGGAAATTAACGATTACGGCTATTACGATACTCAATTTGTTTGTTTGTTTTTAGTGTTCTTAACCATAAATCCACCCATTTGTTCTGTCTGTAACGATAGTTTTTGAAAGTAAGTTTCGTTAAAATTGTTTTTAGCTTTCGGACAAACTATGAGACGTTTCCGCTTGCATGCTTTTGGATTTATTATGTATCTTGTGCTTGCGTTGTTAAAAGTTGCGCTTGTCAACTTTACATTAAACAAATATATGATGATGATGATGATGATAACCACACGATTAATCGTCAAAATTTTTAGACATTAACAAAAAGTTTTAATTGCTTTTAAAGCTGCAGTAATTGCTAACTATTGAAAAAATTATCGTTACTATTAGTTCTAATTAATTAATTTATTTATTATGATTTGATGTATTTATTTGTTGAATAATCGTCTGTTGTCGTGGCAGAAGGGACGGGCACGGTACGGCAGCGCGGTAAGCTGCTGATGCCGGATCTCACCAAACTGATGATGCATCGCAACGCGCACGAGCTCAAGCCGAAACGTAACAAAAACAGCGAAACGTCCAAACCACAAGGTCTGTTGGTTTCTGCTTGGATGCGTTATTTCTAACAGATCTTAAGCAGTTGGCTGCTGTCTTTAATGTGCTAAAATGCGCTGAAAACTTGCGAGTACTCCCGTAGCGAACCATGATTTCGGCGCGGAAACGAACAGAAAATTAGCGGGAAAGAACTGAAGATTCATAAAACTGATGTGATTCGTAGTCTGATAAATGGTCGAGTGTAATTCTCAAGTGCAATCTGAAATATAGGCCTACAAGATTAACAAGGCTTCAGGGTTTACAATAATTCTGCGATGTTGAAAATTTGTTTCTGGATAAGACTATATACGCATTTATTCGACACATTTTACCCACTTGGTAAAAATGGATAATTATGGCAGAAAAAATGTAGAAACAAACGTAGACATCTATATCTCTAAAAACCGCGACACCCAGCCCGTGCATGTGCAAATTAAAACTAAACGTAAACTAAAACTAAATTGCATGTGCCTTTGAAAGCGGCGTCTGACATGATTTTAGTATTATTGTAATGTAAAAAAAATGTTTTTTATGATATTATTCAGTACTGCTACATTTTTGCGTGTTTATATCTTGTAGCAATGAAAGTAAGTAAATCGGAGCCTACGAATGTCGATAAAACACCTTCGCCCGTTGCAACTCCGCTATCGCTGATGTTGCCGCAGGTTAGTGAGTCTCATGAATGTAAAACATTTCCGTTAACACTTTAATCTCTGACTCGAATTCACACGGTCACGTGTCGAGTGCTTAAGATATTTGCACCGTGCAATGCAATCAAACTCCACTAAATCGTTTTTGTGGAATTGCTGTACAACATGGTAGACAAAAACAACAAGTTGAACGACAAATCCACCACAACAGATTAAAAGTCCACAGTTTCCGAGTTCATGCACTCGAGGCGTGCAAATGTAAGACTGAGATGCTGACGACAGTTACGTCCCGCGTCGTCAGAAGTTTTTCGCCTTGCTAAGCAATCAATGACAATCCGTCTATCTGGTCGTTTACCACCCAGTCTCGTCACTCAGGTCGACTGGTTCCTTGGTGACTGGGACTACGATTGAAGTGAGCACTTGTGCGATATCATCGCTGCTTTTATTATTATCATTATTATTAACGTATTGTTGCTGTTGTCGTTATTGTTGAGCAGCTTGAAGTCCAGCCGTGGTACTACGACTCGGTAGACAAGTGGGCCTGCGAACAGAAAGTTCGCGCTGTCGGGCAGGTGCGTACGTTGACTTATTTGTTTTTCTTGAAGTTTTCTTGTGTTAGCACAGGACGACCGAGCTGTTTATATTTAGAGCTTGTCTCTCTTTTCAGCGGTTCTTTTAGCGTCAGGGAAATAGTGGCGCAATAATGGAATGACTAAATGCGACTTGTCGTACCACTTTTCAGGTCTTGAAATTGCCGGTTTTTGCTTTGTTTTTTAAAGGTGGTAAAGGAGTAAGTTTGCCGCAGTCAGAACCGGCTCTAAACTCCGGAGGGAGAGCTGCAGCCAGTGTTTGAATTGCCAGGGGGGTAAGTGAGGTTGAACACCCAACTGTTTTCCACTCCCCCCCCGCAACACGTTGTCAAATCATGTACTGGAGTCAACTGCATCATAATTTTGGTCGGACTCCGACAATCGAAAAATTAAACCCCCCCAGCTAAGTTTTCGCAATTCAAACACTGAAGCTGCCCATCTTGCTATCTGCTTGCGTGGCCTTCTGTGACCTTGGATATCCTTTCAATTTACACAGTTGATGATATTATGTTGCTTATGATGACGCTAACGATGCTCTGATGCAGGACGGTGCGTTCTTGGTGCGTCGCAGACCGGCAGACACAGATGGCAGTCCGTACGCTCTGACGCTGGCGTTTGACGGACAAATCTACCACATGCTCATTCGACGTCGAGACACCGGCAAATTCTCTCTCGGTACATTCAGACGAGACCAACACGTATGTGCTCTTTTCCGTCTGGCGGGGTTTTCATCTAACGCAAAATGTACGCATTGCACGCAAGAAAGTACGTAAGAAACTGAACGAAAGCAATGAATGCAAAGACAGTACCGGTACGCAAGAAACGCTGCTGACGTTGCTGACGCAGTGGCCAAAACGCAAGGATAAAAGTAGGTCAACTACGTCAGTGATGTAGCGTTACGTAAGTTGCGTGCGTTACGTGCGTTGCATTGGATAGAATTTCGGCTTTACTGTTCGTCTTTGAATCGTCTGTCGTAACTTAGTATACAGAGCGGTCCAAAAATGGCACAATTTTGTACACCTTATAATTTCACCAAATATTAACGGATTTTTATATTTCTCACTGTCAGAATCAGGAGATAATTTGTAATACACGAAATTTGAGCTAATGCTCACGAGATGCGCAAAAGCCTATAGCAGTTTCTGTTCAGTAGTTTAGCTAAAAACTGGAGTGTTTACGCTAAGTTAATATACAAATACCAAATTTTTTATCTGAATCGCATAACGATAGTTCAGTAGCGCCACCTTGTGAATGATATAGACTTGTGTTGCAGCCAGAAATCGCCAAAAAATCCATAAAACCCCCTATTTTGGCGTTCAAGGTCATTCAAGGTCATTGACCTCGGCGGCAATCGAAAGCCAGTGTACGACTTTCTATTAGTGATTAATAGTAACGTAGGCCCTATCTCGCACCGTTACTGAGATACAGCGACTTATTGGCCAAAAATCGCAAATTTTGCCCACATCCCTCTCATTTAGCGCTCGCGTTCGGGGTGACTTTTTTCGAATTTATGTAAAAGCTTAACGGTTCTTGAAACTTAGAGTCTTTCAGGCAGCCTACAGTGAAGATTTCGTAATCCTAGCTTGCACCATTTTTGACTGATCCACCCGTGTGACGGACAGACGGACAGACAGAATTGCGATGGCTAAGACGCGCTGAAAGCATTAGCTGCTTTCGCGCGTAAAAACTATTACTATAGATCCCACCACATCTCAAGTGTGTCGCTACAGTACCTTGTGAAATGTCAGTGTTTAAAGAATAACAATTAAAAACAAGACAACTTCTGCAACAACACATTTTAAGAAATTAACAACAAAAACAACGTGTTTGTTGTCTCAAGTATTGTCTAAAAAGTCATATCTCACAGTTTTTACGTCAAACGTTTAATGTGTCCGCCTTGCTGCTGGACGACGCATCTAAGACGGCGATGCCTCTGACCAATTTCGCAATTAACCAAACGCTGCGGCAGTTTGCCCCACTCTGCGACGATCGCCTGCTTCAGCTGGTTGACTGTCGTAAATCGTCAAAATTGATAGGCCGTCTGTTGAACATCACAAACCGCATATCTGATTGGATTTAAGTCCCGGCTGTTTGGGGGCCACATGGCAGGCTCGATCAACGTTGATCACGCAACGGGTCAGTGGCGTCGCCGGCTTGAGTGCGTCGTCTGATATTTCACAAGGTAGTGTAGCGACACACTTGAAAAGTGGTGGGATCTGTAATAAAAATTTTATTACAAATTGTTTCCTGATTCTGACAGTAAAAGATTTTGAAAATCGGTTAATATTTGGTGCAATTATAAAGTGTACAAAATGGTACATTTTGCTGTTATTGTTATTATGCCCCTTCTTTTCGCTCCTCTTCGTTTTTTAGCTCTTTCCTGTAGTAGGCCTCTTTTTATCTCCTCAGTCTATAGCTAAAGGTTTGGGGGAAGCTCTCCAGCGAGGCCGTACATGAATTTTGGCGCACTTACGGCTTTGAAACGCATCTGGTATAGCAACATCTTTCAGTCGTATGTCGTGCAATGCAAATGACTGTGTAACACTTGCGTCTGGGGTAAACTCATTAATTCCCGCCTTTTACATGCAGTTCTGGGAGGATGACCGAATTAGGAGTTAACGTATTTCTTTAGATAGGCCTATTAGTATAGCAGCAGTAAGCGTGAACGATGTGTGTGGTCTTGCATACAGGTATTCAACAGCGTGTTCGAACTGATCTGTTTCTACGCCAACAACCCAATACACCTGACCATCGACAAGGACAGCGGCGCTATACTGGGCAAGGTTCAGCTGACGTCCAGTCCGACCAGATCTACTGACTGACTGACCGACCGCATCGCTTGGCACTACAACTGGATTCAACTGTCATACGACAATCTTACGTCGTAGACCTTTGCAACCAGTGGCAGCAGCACATTGCAGCGCTTGCGTTCTTCCGTGTAACGCAAAATGCATAACACAACGCGACTGGGTAACTGTTGTGCACATAGGCGTGCACAAGAGGGCGGTTCAAACTTCAAACCTCCCAACGAGATAACAAAAATTATAGCTAAATGCAACGATAAAGTAAATAAAGTGGTTGATTGATTGATGGACATCACGACGGGCATACTTAGGTCTGCCTTTCTGATGTTGCCGTCTGTTTATATGTTTTATTATTTTGTACCGTAAAGTGCGTCATTTTATCACCCCACAAATTCCACAAATGCATCAGAATGCCTTTGACAGCATGGCTGCACCTGGTCTAGAAAAGAGACTCCCAAGACTGGTGCAGCCTGAAATTTGAAATTCAAGCCCGAATTTGGAGTAAAAATTGATCCCTACGGCGACGCCTCTGCCGTCCTCGTGCGAGTAATGCGTTTGTTGCTGCTGATTTGTTCCTAAGTTTTGATTACGTCTTGACTGGAACTGTTCGGTGTAATTATTATATATGATATATTATTATATTACGTTATATTGTGCCTTATGTACTGTATTATGTTTTTCGATCATTTTCATTGCACTCACAACTTCACGACGGGCTTGTCGCCGACACTGTGCATTTTATGAATTTGCTTACTTGCTTACTTACTTATTACATTACATTGCATTAGGCCTACATTAGAAATTTTTATCACTGCCTGAGTAAAAACTACAAAATACAGGATAGGATTGTCTAAACAGAAATGTTTTCAGTTGACGTCGGAACTGTGAAAGTGTGTTGGACGCGACAATGTTCGTTGGCAAACTGTTCCATAGCCGAGCACCAGCGACGGCGAAGGCTCGGTCACCAACAGTTGCGCACTGCGACTGGGGAACATCCAGCTGGTGTGTCAGTGAGGACCGCAGACGTCGTTTTGACGGCATGTCGGACAAACGTCGCGGTCTGCAGCCAGGTATGATGGAGCCGTGCCGTTCAGCGAGCGAAAAACGATCGTCGCCAGCTTAAACCGTACACGCTCGGGCGCTCTCAGCCAGTGGAAACTGGCGAGCGTGTCAGTGATGTGGTCCAAGCGCCGCAAGCCGGCGATGGATCGTGCGGCAGTGTTGAGTACCGACTGGAGACGGTTGTACAGGTAGCCTGGTGAGCCTATCAGCACAGCATTGCCGTAGTCCAGTCGGGACAGGACAAGAGCGAAGACAAGCGTATGGTAAACGGGCGTCGGCACCGAACGTCGAATGCTGCGCAGCTGACGAAGAATGGCAAAGCAGCTGGCAACGGTTTTCTGAACGTGGCATCTCATGCTGAGGTCAGAGTCGAAGTAAATTCCGAGATCTCTGACTGACTTCGACGGGTTGACGAAGTCGGACCCGATTCGAAAAGCTGACGTGGGCAGCTGATGACAACGACGAGCTGTTGTTCACCAGAGCAGGTGGAGTGGCCAGACCTAAACCCAGACTGGAGCGACGGCAGAAGGTCGGCAGACCGCAAGTAGTCGGTAAGTTGCTTGGTGAGTCATTCTGAGAGCTTTGATATGACCGACAAATTCGAGATTGCGCAGTATGAACTGACCTGTGCGGCGTCGAGACCTGGTTTTTTGATGACTGGTGTGACGAATGCCTCTTTGAACGCTGATGGAAAGCGCTCAGCAGCCAATAACCGGTTAAACAGTTCCGTAAAGAGCGGCGCAATGTCAGTGGCAACCTGCCACTGCAGTGGGACCGACAGTGAGTCGGCAGCAGAACTTTTGTCAGGAAGCTGCATAACTCCGGCGACTACGTCACTGACCGTTATCGTGGAGAACAACGACAGGGTTACACCTGGTCTGGCCGCAGTGAATGTAGGATCAGATGCGTCAGCAGTACCTGATCTGATCGCGGCGACCTTGTCGACGAAAAACGTGTCGTTAGTGCATTAAACACGCGGTTTCATTCGATGAATCTGCCACAGTAATTCAGCTATAGAACTCCGCACTCCAGTGGTTGAGGTGTATTATAAAGG
>Ga0209367_1013173_pt1 | contig 10693 bp, 6 predicted proteins | sample WorMetLIZISLAND2_FD_187412 | JGI IMG/M metagenome (GOLD analysis project Ga0209367, IMG submission 187412) | Marine gutless worms symbiont microbial communities from Max Planck institute for Marine Microbiology, Germany - Olavius geniculatus... ... | reverse complement strand
CTGCAGTGCAGTTGCCTCTACTGTTGGTGCCACAGGAAAACCTCAGCTGGTACTCTGTTCTTAAAATTTCTCCCAAAGTAACACATGCTATTAAGTGCTGATTCTCTAACGATTATTTTTGTCAAAAACTATTGCTATTGAACCAGGACTGTTGGAGTTATTGCAAAAGGTATCAGGGGTCCGGTTTTTTTTGAGACACAGTGTAGCTTGCAAAGTCATTGCTATTTTTATACTTTGACTTTGATCTTAGCCTTGGCTTTCCTTCAATAATTGGATACGACCCCATACGCAAAATTTGGTTGATGGAGGACGACGGAAAGGGAATCTGCAGAGGGAGTGCATTTTCGGTGACCTTTGGGTTCTTTCCCTTTTCTTTGTATTCTTGCTCACGCCTACAGGTCACACCAGAAAACCGATCACGACCGTTTATGGCTCAACACGCGCGTTTCCACGTAAGGTAGCGCCTTTTGGGGGTCTCAATGATAAAAAAATAATGTTTGGGGTCAAAACTGCCCAAAAACATGCTTTATGGGGGGCCTGAATAAACATTTTAAGCCAAATTTGCAAAATTTTTGAATCACGATATCTCAAAAACTACGCATCCGATGAACACGAAATTTGGAGGGAAATTTCAGGTGCACAAATGGACTTCGTGAATGGTCCAGCATTACAAAATTATCATTCAAGATGGCGGCGGCCGCCATCTTGAATTTTTGCATAAACAGCAATAACTCAGCCGCCGATTGACGTTGATAAATGAAATATTGCAGCAATGTAGCTGGCTGCCACTTAAAATAAGCCCTGTGAACAAAATTGACAAAAATAATAAATTCAAGATGGCGGCGGCCGCCATTTTGAATTTCATTTACCGTTCATAACCCGTTTACTATTGAACTTATTTGCACAAAATTTAGCATACATATTAAGTTTGAGGTCCTACACACATACATGCCAAAATATTGAACAAAAATAACATTTAATGACAGCAGCCGCCATCTTGGATTTTTGCACAAACAACAATAACTCAAAATTTTGCACTAAAGTAGCCTGCTGTTACTAGAACTTGGTTCTGTGACCAAAATAAGTGAAAATAATAAATACAAGATGGCGGCTGATGCCATTTTGAATTTCATTTATTGTTCATAACTCGTTTACTCGTTTGGCATGCATTTGCACCACATTTGGCATGTCTATTAAGTTTGGGGTCCTGCATACACATATGCCAAAATATTCAACCAAAAAATCCAAAATGACGGCGGCCACCATCTTGGATTTTTGCATAAACAGCAATAACTTAGCTACCGATCGACATAGATTAGTGAAATTTTGCAGTAATGCAGTCGGCTGCTACTAGAAGTAGATCGTGTGACCAAAATCGACAAAAATGAAAAAATAAGATGGCGGCGGCCGCCATTTTGAGTTCCGTTTATCGCTCATAACTTAGTTGCTATTGCATGTACTTTCACAAAATTCCATATGCGAGCTAAGTTTGACGTTCTACATGTAGTTATACCATAAAATCGAACAAAAATGAAATTTAACATGGCAACGGCAACCATTTTGTATTTTTGCACAAAACATTAACAAATCAGCTGCTGACTGGTAACGGTTAATGAAATTTTGAAATGTGGTTAGATGCTACTGGAAACAGGTCATGTGACCAAAATCGAGAAAAGTAGTAAATTCAAGATGGCGGCGGTCACCATTTTAAATGTCGTTCATCACTTATAACTGCTTTTTCACCCATCTGCATGAAATTTGGTATGTAGACTAAATTTGTGGTCCGACGTACAGTCTTGCCATTATATCAAACAAACAACAAGATCCAAGATGCTGGAGGTGGCATATTAGTAGTAGTTGTTGTTGTTGTGTACAAAGTAACTGTTCAGTGACCTTTCAAAGTTTAATAAAAACCACAAATATCATATATAAAAAACTGCAAGCAATTCTTTTAATGTTGTACAAGCGCTGATGTAAAACGGCAAAAATCAAAAAGACCTTGCAAGTCTTGCCTCTAAGTTTTGTCCATTAGGCCTAAGTGTAGGCCTACGCTACGCTAACTACCGGCCGCTCGCCAGCCGGGTATTCGACCTTCAAACAATATGCACGAACATTATGCATTAGCTTAGACATTTATATCTGGCTACTTAGAACAGATTAATTGTCAAAGCTAAGACATCAGTTTGTGCTTATGCTTTTTGACATCAGTGTTTATACAACATTAAACGAATTGCTTGCAGTTTATATATATGTATATATATACAGGGCGGTCCAAAAAAAAATGGCAAAAAGTTTATGGCACCATAATTTTGCAACCGTACATCACAGAGTCATGCGATTTTCAGCAAAATGTTCTGAAAGAAATTCTTTACATGACAAAAGTCAGTATTTGAATACAACAATTAAATATTTTTTGTTTTGCCGCTGGCAAGTAAGCTATTGAAAAACAGAATTACCTTCAATGTGCCACTATTATTTTTTCAATAGCTCCGTGAAACATTGGCCGATTTCAATAATTTTTAGCATGCGACATTAAGAATAAACTTGACGCAAAGGTCACCTCACCTTAACGTTGTCGCTACACTACCGTGTGAAAAGCAGAAGTCGCTGTTTGGCCATTGACAACAATGAATTCCTATCGGGTAGTGTATACGTCGGCTCAGAAATTATAAACTTAATAGCGACAAATGCAATTAGTAATTATCATCAGTCAAAAAATCACACGTGTCACATCACATCATCTTTATTTCAGCATGAGCTCAAAATGTCCTTCTGCAGCACAAACGCAAGCGGTAGACGCTGACACCATTTGCCAACAGCACGTTCAGTAACTGCATGACTCAAGCGGCCTCGCAGTTGATGTATAATTTCAGTTTGTCGACTTAGAATTTTAAAATAAAGACGAAGCAACAGATTTTCAATGATTTTGTGGTCTCAGTAATTTTCTGATCTAATGCATGCATTGCCCAGTATGAATTCATTGTTATCAATGGTCAAACTACGACTTCTGCATTTCACAAGGTAGTGTAGCGACAACCTTAGGGTGAGGTGGCCAAAACTGCAGACATTTACGTCAAGTTTCTTTTTAATGTTGCATGCCAAAAATTATTAAATCGGCCAATGTTTTACTGAGCTACTAAAAAAATAAAAGTAGCACGTTTTTATGGACCGCAGTGTCAAGGGTAATAGTGTTTTTGCATAGTTCAATTGCCAGCAGCAATAACAAAGAATATTTAATTGCTGTATTCAAATACTGACTTTAATCATGTAAAAAATTTCTTTCGGAACATTTTGCTGAAAACCACATGACTCTATGATGTGCGGTTGCAAAATTATGATGTCATTAACTTTGTGCCGTTTTTTTGGACCACCCTGTATATATAACACAGTACACAGACGGAGACAGGCAGACAAAGAGACAGAAAAAAAGACAGACATCTAAGGAGACATACATACAGGAGGCTGAGGCTGCGGCACACCGACGGACTGAAGCGAGTCAATGATGTGAACAAACTCAGTGAAAGTCTCTGAAAACCAGTCACATGACCTATCCACATCCTACGAGACAAGACAGACACGCAGACAACAGTGATGGGACCAAGGAATCAGGCCAAGGCCAAGGCCAAGACACCAGCCCTCAAGATCAACACCAAAGCCAAAGCATTTAATGCACTGAATAAGGAATGAGTCGAAACAGGCCTACAGAGCTTACTACAAAAATACAGTTCAGATGTATAGCCTTCTATTTTAAAAGACAAAAAAAACAGATGTCTATTTAGTTTAATTTAGTATGTGTAGGCAATCTTAGTTTGGTTTTATTACCTGAGTGTTACTTGTTATTTTACTACAATGTAAATTTCAGTTTCTAGACTACATTTGTCAACAGGCACATGTTGAATTGAGTGTAGTGTAGTGTAGTTGAGTTTATATTAAGTGTTTGTTTTTATTGGTGTATTCTTGTAGTGTTATAAATTTGTATTGCTCATAGCAGTGTTTGATGCACGTTTGATGCGTCTCATTAAACCAGTCATTCATTCATTCATTCATTCAAGAATACCAGATTCTCAAAAAAAGTCTGAAATCTTTGAACGGTGTGAGCACATTATAATGCATTATGCTGCGTTGCTGCCCTGTGAGAAAAATCGGTCTACAAACACCAATGCAGAAGAAACACTGAAAAGCAGAAAATAGCACAGGCTTGCCATGGATATGAAATTTCCCATCCATATACATATCCATATCCACAGATTTTTCGTGGATATCCATGGCTATATCCATGGATATCTATAGATATATCTACAGATGCCTAACCTGCGTGCATGCAGCCCACAATTTTTGCAAAATACAGCAATGCAAGAGCGTTTATCCCCCTCCCCCGAGAAACATGACACAGATTTTTCTCACTTTAAATTGTTTAAAAAAGTATAAAAAAACAAACACACATTAGCATTATGGAAAGTATAAGTGTTATGACAAAAAAACTTCATTCCTGCTGAGCCAGCGGCTGACTACATAAAAATTACAGTGCAAAATTTTAATTTCACACATTTATTAGTTAAAGTTAAGTTAAGAACGAACTTATAAAGCGCCATAAAACTAAACAGAGGCACTGGCTACATTACAGTTAACCACTGTTTTCAAAAACAACAGTAAACAGATGTGTCTTGAGTCCAGTTGGCTCACGGGATAATGTGCGAGTGCAAAAGGTTAAATGGGGTCACGTCACATGGTTTGTAAGGGCAGCCAGTTCGTCGTTCTATCACTCTGTGTCTTAGTAAAATGATTTCTGCTGTTTTGGATGTGTGACTTGGTTGCCTTTACACAGTGGTGTAAACTGGTAAGTTTTTCATATTTATAGTAGTAGTTGTAGCAGAACCAGCCAGATGACCTCTCAACAGACAAGCAATCAGACTGACAGACAAAGACGCACACACCAGTAGTATTTGCCAATAACAGATAAAAAGAACTAAAAAGCCATAACTAGCGTTCAATGCACAAAACAAAATTACAATGTTACTATACCATGCAAAATGCTTTCATAGAATAGAAGCTAGTTCTGTTATGCAGAACTCACCATTGCATGGCAGCACATCCTCTTAGAGCACTTTGAGCCGAAGAGGGTTGGACCCAATTAAGCCAAAGTCAGCCGAATGGCCGACCGACTCAGTTAACAGCCATTACCTTTAACCAACTACACTGTGTCCCAAAAAACACCAAAAACAGCATGAGATTTTCGATTGTCACTTGAAAACCTGTCATCAGATTTTCATATTTTTGGGTATGAATATTCCAGACACAACTTGCCATGAAGTGACCATTCAGTTTTCCACCTCACCCACTGTCTGCTTCTGCACCACCTAGGGAAAGCAGATCAAGCGAAATATACTTTGAAATGAACAGAAAACCTGAAAGAATCTCTGACATCATCAACTGTGCTCATAACTCAAACACAAATTAGCAGATTTTAGTAATTTTTTTGGCAAAAATATGTCTGACACAACTGACTATTAAATCATTGTTTAAATTCCCATCGCACCCAACGTCTGCTTCTGCACTACCTAGGGAAAGCACATCAAGCATAACATGTGTTAAAATGAGTGAATAAACGTCAATAAATTTCATCTGTCCAGATCTGTGGGCCCCAACAGCCAGTCTGTTACAAGGTCTGACTGTCATACAGCAGTGTCTCTACCAGATGACGTTCAGGAATGATAATGAATTCAAGAAGTGACTGCTACAGCCTGGATTTGTCTGGAGCAGAACATTATCGATACTGATGCCAACGAATGGAAAAAGCGTCTTCATGCCTTCAGGCCGACATTTCAAGCAACTTTACTGCAGACAGTAAAATAAACAACTGAATAAAATGCTAACCAAAGTGTCAGAAATGTGAACAAAATGTGTTTTTATGTGTTATGTTGATTAAGTAATCATACCACTTTGAATAAAAAAAGTAATAGGCCTATTTTGTTGGTTCTGTTTTTCCTAGGTAGTGCAGAAACAGACATTGAGTGAGGTGGGAAATTGGAAAGACATTTGATGGCTAGTTGTCTAATGTCTAGGAAATATTTATACCAAAAATTATTGAAATCCAATACTCCTTCTTAAAGTTACAACTGAAAATGTTCATGATGTTTTTTTGGGACACAGTGTATGTTAGTATGCCATCAGTCCTCATAGAAAAGGAACATAGTTGAATGAAAAAGAGTTCTAGAAAAAGTAATAAAAGGTATCACCTACCTGAGATAACAAAACTCTAAGCTGCAGCACGATGCGACTCAGCCATTCCAGACAGATGGACTTAAGCCTAAGAAATGTCATCAGTTCTGCATACGGAACTATCACAGACATCGAATAGACCGTAGCATCAGCCATTTCATCGCCACGGCAACTGAAGACAATGGTTGCCAAGGCAACGTCACAGTCGGCCGAAGCAAAGAACTTCACCTCATCCCGCAGGGGATCACGGTCCACTTCCCCGACCAGTGTGCTACGAGCTATGTAGCCGAGTAGATTCTTTTCAGCGAGCCATGATCTCTGTTCCAGGCTTGTTGTCCATACGTAGATAACCCTTGGGCCAACAATGTTGTCCCAACGACATAGTGTGGCACCAGCGATACAGGCACAATGTACGCCGGCATTCAACGAGAGAACACAGCTGCCGAATCGACTGCACGGCATCTGCAGAGAGAACGGCGTGGAGGACAAAGACAATGGAACACCAACTGCAAGCGACAGTAGCAAAAAGTCTTGCTTTGAATCACCACTTACAGGGAATGGATGGGAAAAGTCTTGCTTCGTGGAAAAGTCGGGCAATGAAAGGGAAAAGTCCTGCTTTGAGTCACTATTTGGATGGGTTGATGCTAGAGATAGCAGTGGAAAATCTCGGCGCTTGGATGCAGCACTTGCACAGGTTGTCAGTGTGGAATGCAGTGAAGACATCACTGTACTTGACGTAGTGATGACAAGAAATAATTCTCTTGTCACTAGTGTACCAGTCACCAGTCTATGCAATAATCATCTTGTGCATTTTCGCACTGTGTATTTCTACAGAAAAAAAACAGCACGATTTCACCTCCAGCAAGATAAATGAGAACTGATCGAAAGAATTATGAACTGGATAGCAGTCATAGCCCGCAGGTACCTCCGCCAAGGTAATGCTATTTGCCAGGTGGCGTCACCATCTTCGGTTTTGCAGCGGTTCTGCTTATGCCCCCTTTAACGCAATGGTAACAAAAATTTCAAAGTGATCCAGAATCCAGGATTCCTACCGGATCACCCCCAAAATTTAATCACTTGTAGCTTATGCCATACCCGACATACCCTCAAAATTTCAGAAAGATTCGTCCATAACTTTTTGAGTTATCTTGTACACACAGACAGACAAACAAACAAAAACTGACAAAAACATAACCTACTTGGCAGAGGTAATAACTGAATGAATGACTGGTTTATTGAAACACAACAAACGTTGTGTCAACACTGCATAGGCAAATAATAGATAACACTACAGAAGAAACACACAAATAAAAAAAATAGAGATTTAGAGCAAAGCCCAACGTGAGTCCACCTGGCGCCGTAAGTCCAATTTGGGAAAAATTTAGGGAATGAAATTCCACCTGCAGCAGAGTCCGGTGGCTCAAACTCAAATGCATTAGCATGTGCAGAATGCGCACTGTCGACTTAGGGTGACTAAACGTTAGCTGCATAATCCGATTGTAGTTGATAACACCGTCAACTTCTTGTCGATATCTCTATTCGTTCCAGAGATATTCGTAATCAAAGTCAAAAGTTGTCGCAAAACGCATCGAATTTCGGATGTTTTGGCCCTTCCAAATTTTAAAGGGCAGGTGCCCCCAAAAGTTGTAACCCTACCTAGCAGTACGTCACATGGCAAAGTTTCATAAGGGGTTAAGATGTGGCACGTTCAACTGTGTTGGATAACAGCTAAGACTGTGGTTGCATATGGCAGGTGATGTTCTGTAGCTCTTAGATGAGTTTTATCATTAAGAGCTATAGATAACTTATAGCTTTACACCCAGAACTTCCTGTGTAAGAAGGAGCAACTCTCTCCTAAACACTCCTCCACACGACCCGTTACTGGGATCCACACCCGTCCCAGGGATCAAAGTGGAACGTCATAAACCAGTACAGCATAATACCGATACTTCTTTTCTTAGAAAAGAAATACTGGTATGCTTACCAGACAGTTTTCTGAGATCTAAGCAATTGGTTGCAGATGTTTGCATCTGCCAGTGACCAAATTAGTGCTAGTTTGTTCATTTACTTTAAACCAAAATTTTAGGTTACGATTTGCCTTTATTGTTTAATCTGTGCTAAATTTGGTCAGTTGATGCTCAGGAAAATCAAAGATTATATCTGCCGTGAAAATTCAAGGCAGATAGCAATAATCGACTACTTATTTTTGACGAATTCTCACGGAAACTTCGTCACACTTTTGGCTATATGTCGTGAAAATCTATGCATTGAAACGATTATATATTAAAGCTGAGGAGATAAACGATTAATCACACAATTAGTTACTGACGTGATACAGCTATGCTGATGCGTCTGTTTGTCTGTTAGCTTAAACCATGTGGGAATTTTAATGCTGTTTTGTTGCAAATTGTCTGCCGTGGGTGCGAGTCTGGCAGTGAAAGAATTCTGCAAATCAATCAATGTGGGGCAAAAGTATAGACAGGGTTTAGTGCCATAATATTGACTCATTGCTCGTACAGTTTATAGGCTTACATTTTCTAAATATAAGATCACAGTTACGTTTTGAGACATCAGCTGAAAACCCATGGCCGCTTATCAGTGATGTGCTCAGTTACATACATGTAGGCCTACAGGCTACTACAGCAGTTGCTAATTTGCTATTATAGCCTGCATAATCTGATGATCCTGTACTAAATAGCACCGGCAATTACTTTACTGTACTTTGTATCGATGCAAATTCACAGCAGATATTCATTCTCTGTAAATTTTCACAACAGATAGCCATTTCATGCAAGCTTCCGTGAAAATTCACGGCAGATAGCAAAAATTGACCACTTATTTTCCGTGAATTTTCACAGCAGATAACACTTTGACAGGAAAATAACTAAAATTGTTGCCACCAGATATCAGGCAAAAATGCACCAAATTTTATTTTGGCTGGGGCTCTGCCCCAAACCCTGCTGAGAGAGCTTAGAAATTAAAATGTGCCCATCACTTCAACTGGATTTAAGGGGGGCAAAATAACATGTTTACTTGCCCACAAATGTTGTAGTAATCACGCCTTATTGCTTATTCATGAATCATTTCATATATGTTTGTCATCAAAGGTTTCGTTTGAGTGGAGGAAACAATTAAATTTCTGGAAAAGTAAGACAGACTTTTAACAATTTCAATATAACTTCGCACAAAATCAATATAAAACATCGCACTGCACCATCATGGCAGTCATAAACTTCCGCTAATATAACATAACATAACTTCAAACATATTCACATTGGAAGTAAACACGCGGGCATCTAAAAACCGAGAACGACCATGTTTAGATCTTCAGACTTAGTTGTAGAATTAAGGTTAGTTTCAAGGTTAGGGTTAGGAATAAGGTTAGAATTAGGTTTAGGGTTTGTAGTTGCATTCAATTGTAATTAAAATAACTAAAATCCAGTACGATCGGTGTCACAATTGTTCTCGGTCGATAGATGCTTGAACAGCTGTGACGTGGAGATCGCATTGCATGCATATGTACGATCTGTTGCAAAATAGTTAGAAAAGTGTAAAACGATCGTATACATTTCTTCATTTTCGGACTTTAGACAACTTTGGCAATTGATTAACGTGAGTGAAATCGAAAATTTGCGGGTAAGTAACCATGTGATTTCGCCTTAAGGGGTTCTACTTCTAATGGAAAAAAGGAGACGGAAAAGAAATAAAGGAGATTCAATAAAAGAGAAACTTTCTTTCTTTCTTTCTTTTCCAATAATGCACATATCCTCTTGCGAGTAATGTCGTGCATGGGAACTTGGGAGAGAATGTAAGGGGAAAAGAGAGGTTGGAGAAAAGGAGAGAAAAAAGGGGATGAATAGAAGGCAGCTGACCCCACAGTACTTTCTAGGCTCCAAAGCTGTTGCCATTGCCCCCTAACCTACGACGTTAGCTGTGATCTATAGGATACTGAATATGACGCCATGGCTAACTGCCCCTCCCACCACGATGACACTAGATAAGGTTTGCAGACATGCGACCGTATCACTGAAAATGAAAGTGGCTTTATATGTAATAGGTGCATAGCAGCTCTGCATGCAAACCTTGCTTTGATTTTATATGTTTAGTATATAAGTTTTAATTTACAACTCATTTACGTATCATCTATACATAGAAATTGTTTACAAACAACACATCCAGGCCATAGATACATACATTAAAAAATTTAAGCAGTTTCAAAACAGGACCGCACAAAATAAATATTATGCCAAAAGCTATTGTTAACATTTTATATTTAGTGATTATAGTTACAAATTTAAAAAAAAATAATTTTTCGATGAGACACACTTTTGCTTACCGACGTTTACCGTTTGATGTACAAACAATCAGAAAGAAACTTGCATTTAAGTGGCTTGGTGGCTCAGTGGTTAGGGCGTTGGATACGAGACCGAAAGGTCCACGGTTCAGTGCCCAGCCAATGCACTACTAAGTAACA
>Ga0209367_1013172_pt1 | contig 10694 bp, 2 predicted proteins | sample WorMetLIZISLAND2_FD_187412 | JGI IMG/M metagenome (GOLD analysis project Ga0209367, IMG submission 187412) | Marine gutless worms symbiont microbial communities from Max Planck institute for Marine Microbiology, Germany - Olavius geniculatus... ... | reverse complement strand
ACCGTGCCAAATTTTATCTCAATCGGGTCAGGGGTTTTGATTCTGTGGAGGGTCGAATTTTTGGATTCCCCATAAGAAAGAGAAGTCGCCGTTAACACAGGGCTTGAACTACCGTTCAGCCTGTGATAGGAGCATACGACACACAGTCAAAAATGCAACAATTAAATGCCAACATCTTGCACTTATAGCCAATCACAGTAAACGTAAAGGTGCTCTGAAAATGATTGCATTTATGAGAAGTAATCGATCACACATAAACAACGGCTAGAACGAACATCAAGACAGTCTACGACAGCTAGAAGAAAGCACAGAATACCAGTATACTCTAGACACGAAAAATTATCTTGATATGTCACTTTAACGAATAAAACAAGACATCGGTTTAAAAGTTTAAAAATATTTTCTTGCATAGTCTACTGGCAAAGAGACCACTTGAAAAGTGCTGAGTTCATGAAATACATTTCAAGCCAAATATAATAACGATGTCTGTATTGCGTATATGCCGTCGATTAGGCTTAACATTAAAATAAATCGGCACAAAAACGTCAAATGTAGCCTACGTCAACAGTCGCACAAAAACAGTTAACAGCAAACTAAAAGAAAGATAGCTGATAGATGATAGTGACGGTGCTACTAGTGACAATGTGCGGTAACCATAAACAACTTCAGAATATAAACGCTGTGAAATCAAAAAAATATTCTGATAACGTAGAGTCGTAGACTATTAACTATAGTTTGCATTTGCTGCATGCCGATGACATGTCGAATTGTAGACCGTCTGATGATAGCAAACCGTCTGTTCTGCTTCCAATCTCGGGCCCCGCCTAGCGGCGTAGCCAGAAATTTGTTGTGGAGACGTGTACAATTTTGGAAAAGTATAAAATAAGTTTAATAACCATTCTGACGTCACTGATACTACATAATTTTCTGCCTTGACTTTTTTGGGAGGGGGTCGCTACGTTGCTAATCTGGTCGAAGTATCCGCTGGCATGCGCGTTTGAACGTAAACGTGAATATGCATTCGAGTACAAAAGATTAAGTAAATTAATTTCGTGGAAGCAGGCAAATTGTTAACAAATAAACAGCAACGGTTCTGGTGTATTGAAAAACGAATATATAGACAGGCACTTAGCGGTGAATGAGTTCTAATCGTCGTCGTTGTCGTTGCTCATGCGACTGTCGACAACCACGTAAAATACACTCGTCACTACCTGCAATGCAGACGACCTAAGACGTTACCGCTAAACTATTTGAATTAGGCTTTTTAACGAAACAAACGGTTAACTTTCGTTTCTAAACACTGCAGGGTTTGTATTTACAACGGATAAAAAAGTTTCACATCCAACATTTAGCGAAACGTCACCGATACAGCCTTAATGATCTGGCAATTGCACAATAGTAAAAGCAAAAAAGTAAAAAACAGAATAACAGTAGCAGCAACTGGTTCAATTAACATATACACGAATGCATTCGGTTTTTGTTTAATTAGGCTACTCAAATCCAGGCTATTTTAGGTATTCCCTTTACGTCAACCAACCAACAACGTAGAAACAGTCAAGGTATACGAGAATCGTAAATCGTACATTCTGTCTGACAGTGAAAAATACTTACGTTAACTAAACAATCATAACTGGACATACATTTTAGAAAACCACACTAGCGTCACTACGGCTGCATACTATGATACTAATCTAACATACTCGTTCAACTATTATTAGCCGACCATACTTAGTAACGCTCGAGCGTATGGTACGAGTTGTCGGCAGTCTGTCTGTATGTCGTCTGTCGTCTGTCGTAACGGATGTACTCTGGCTAAACCGTAAATCATAGAAAAAAATTTTTTACACGATAATTAGCTTTGTGTGTTAAACCTAAGTGTGCAAAATTTTAAAAATCTAGTGCAAGGGAAACATTTTCAAATTGGAAGTTGAATGAAGTCGGTAGGAAAATGTGCGTTTTTTAACGGAAAACCGGCCATATGTCGGAGACGGTGAGAGAGAGCCAAGGATACTATTAATCACTAATAGGAACTGGCATACGCCCTTTCAGATGAGATAAAAATCATCGACTTTAAATGACCTTGAAAGTCACTGAAAACCAGTACGGTCGTCTATCCTAGCGACAGCTGGGCTTTTTCTTTAAATTACTGCTAGCAACGTATTTAATAATGACACTGTGACAACACTTTCTAAAGCAGTTTAATATTTTTCTTATTTCACAAAGCAGAAATCTGTTTACAGCACTAAAAATCTTACCAGCAAAATGACGAAGCACGACAGACTGATGACGAGTTTCTTGTCGTCAGTGGAAGAGCGGCTGAGTACGCTGGAACAACCCTACACCAACACATCAATATCTTGTACACAGCGGCGTCGTCGCACGGGAGTAGGGAATTTGGCCTCCCCAAAATGTTAAACGTCGGAAAATTTTCTTCCTGTCTAAAATTAACCTCTAAAGTACAAAATTTTGGGATAAAAATTACCCATGTTAAAAGAATTTAGAGCCAACATTAAAATTTTGAGCACAAATGATCTATTTGTCGGAATGTTTTCAGCTGGCTGGCGAAAAACTGGAATTTCAATTTCCTGTCGCATATTGTCTTAACCCAATATCCCTCCTCATTTGCGTTTATCACAAGTAAAATCGCATCTCACGCCCAGCACACATTATGACCTATTAATACTATTAGGCTTATTCGGAGAAGTCGCTTTTTGCAGCGCAAGCAATTTCGCCTATTGCTACTGTACACATTTCTCCGTAGCGCGGTCTGTCTGTCTGTCGTCTGTCAATTTGATACATTCGTGCAACCTGCTTAAAGCGTTCGACAGATTTTGATGCTATTTTTCAGGAACACTTGGGGTCCAAATAACACATTGTGTTAGATGGAGTTCCCCCTTGCCCCAGGGAAGGGAAAATTTGGGGTCAAACCCGCCGTTCAAGACATGCAATTGCAAATCAATCGCTGCAGTCACCTGGCGAATAGAAACAACAAACGATTCCGCCCTTTTACTTAATTATTTTGGTGTTGGTTACATTCGACTTGTGTTTAACTTTTCTTGGAGTCACTCCTGTTCCAGAAAAGTGATAGATAAAGGAGCAGTTCTGCTGTCGCCTTACCAACAACATAAAAACAATGAAAAATAAAATTATTAAATCATATAGAACTTATCGAGAGAACCTCAGCGAAGTAATCGGCTGGGTCTGTGCCGTTAGACCGACAAGTCAGCGAGAGAGTGGAGGTATACTTAGTCGGGCGACAACAGGATAACGGAGCGATGGCCTTAGACCGGTCTTCCATGCTGCCGTTCCAAGCAACGCTAACGTAGTCAGCAACACCTCGCGAACCGCAGCACTCCAGCTGTATACAACACGGTTCAACAACTACCGATTAATTACGAGAAAGGTCATGGTAACCAGGATGAATGTCCCAATCTTTTCAGTGATAACCATTGCGGACAGAAGCACAAAAAGCCAAAAATTGTATCGCTCGCTCGTTTTACTAAAAGTGTTCTGTAAGACTAAAACTTTATTTTATTAAAAATTTATTTTCAGCCGTGGCGAAGCCCGTCGTGGGAGCTTACAAGGCTTCTCAGGCGGCAGCCCCCTAATCGGCTGCCGCTGGGAACGAAAGATACCCACTCCCCATTCCTCGCCCTACTCGACGCCTGCAACGTACTTGTTCTCCGGGCCACCAATATTGACAACCGATTGGCAACAATGTTCGTTATCATCAGTATCCATTGCTGCCATTTTTACTCCTCGTGCGCTACGTTCCTATCGCAGCGAAGAGGAGTATATGAAATCAGTGTAATATTGAGGACCGACCAACGACCGACCAGGACCGACCTCTGTTCCTGGAAGAACCTTCCTGGAAGAACTTCAAACGGCCATATCTCCATAACAGTGCTAGATAAACGCATGGTCACTATGAACCACCCATAGGAAGTCGACCCCCCCAGAGTCGAATGGTCACGTAACCGATAACGTCACGTGACCCCAAAAGGTCAAGGTCGTGACCCCACTATATCTGAGGCGCCATATCTCCTTAACGGTGCCAGATAAACGCATGCGTTGAGATATAACAAGACAAATGGCAACTAACGTCATCAAACGTTATTGGAAATTTTTTCCTCTCACTTTCTAAAATCGGGCAATATTTTATGAACCTCGGGAGACAAGTTCCAATAACGACCTCTACGCCAGTCATTATTAGTATAATATTAAACGGGTCGCAATTAGACGCCGGGTCTTTAATACAAGCTGAAAGGAACGAAAAAGCTTTTGGAAAAAACAAAAGAAAATGATGTGCGCGAGAAGTACATTAGATTGGTCACAATCTAATAATATTTCTTGTAAATTTATAGTTTTACGACTGCAAAATATGAGACAGTTGATGAAAAAATCAGAATATAAGATAAAAATGGGAGCAAACCTCATAATGCAATTTGTCCCATAATACACCAACGGAAGATACTGTTTTGTCGTGTTCAACGTCTTGTCTACTACTCCCAGTGATGTTTGATAGCGACACTGAAAACAAACAACGACAGATGAACAATAAATGGCCAGAGAAACTTGATTAAAAACGTCAAAAAATTGTCATTCTTATATCAAACTTTTCTAGTCAAATTACCAATAAAACGTTTTAATTATTAAAAGTCTTTAAAAGATTTGTTTTTAGTTTAATAGTTTCAATGCAACCTTACCGTTACTATGGTGCCGCAACGCACTGACCATAACTCTCGGTGCAACGGAATTGAACTAAACAGCCACAAAAATCAATACATCAATCATCTTTCGATTATTCACATAGACAAAGATCACTTCTTGACACGTTTAGCCTTACTTTGCTTTGTCATTCGTCAAATTACATTATTCAAACAGTTATAGTAGGCCTAAATAATGGCATCGCAACAGGTAGGCATACCTTATTAAAATTTATCATATCTGCCAAACTGATATTAAAAGTGTTTTAAAGTGTGAAGCACATAAACTGTATAGGTCTATCATAAACATTTTCAGTCGATGTTGCTCCATTCAATAATGGATTTTATAACCTTCTCCATGTCCCATAAAAGCCACAAATGACGTCTTCGCTGCGTTATTTTTAACGTTTTCTAGGTTTCTCCTGCAGATTATCCACACTTACTACCTACAAATTACTCGTTACTTTATATAATAACCGTAAACAACCAAACTTATTACTGCCAGTCAAATAAATGACTATAAGAAAGCTATCGTGATTGTTTTATTAACAAAGCATCAAACAACGTCTACTGCTTCTAGCTTTTCAAGTTACAATTGTTTGCATGACACTTACGCTATGCGTGGCGTCGACGGAGAAAACTAAAGACACGACGTTTATACTAACCGCAAATACTGAAACAAGCAGCAACTACAAAAGCAAAAACAACACGTCCTTCAGCAGATAACATTTTGATAATTAATGCCAAAAATAATTTAAACTCGTATACGCTGTATATCTTTAAGCTACACAGTCTCAGAACGAAGACAGGAGTTCTGAATCCGAACAGCTGCTGAGAAAAAAGTAATGCAGGGCTTCACAAAGAGCTCAAGGATGGCAAGCATTGCCACATTTATGTGAGAAAAGTTTTAACCACAATCTAATGAGTCATTTTTTACGTTTTATACTGGCCACCCTGCTACTGGCTTACAGGCTTTTCCTGTCTGTCGTCACTCGCCAGTCGCCATTCGTTCGCTGGGAATAATGTTACGGATGCGCTACTGGTAAAAAAAAACAAAGAAGAGTGACTGACTAACTGACCACAGCAGTTAAGAACCATGTGGCAGGAAGGCATTTGGATGAAAACCTAGAGCCGACACCGAGTCCCACGGCCGCCGTGATGACGACTCCGATGTACACCCAGTAACCACTGATGCCTAGGATCAACGCCAGTCTCTGCAGCCGATCTGATTCACGTACTTTCTCGTAGTCGTCTCCAGACCCGACAAAATACTGGCCATAGCCGTGTCGCAGGTCAATGTTTGAACACGCCATCAGTGCCGCCACCAGCGCTATTATCTATAACATGAGGGACCTGCATCAATCGCAACTCGGACATATATACGACGAAGTTTCAAAGCAAAAATAGTAGGCCTAAACCTAAGTGAATGACTGAAAATATTCAACCAGCGGCTAATCGGCGCCGTAAGAACTTTTCACAAATTGACCAGCAATGCTTTTTAACTCTTTTTGTAGTAGCAAAGCACAACTTCTATTATATTGCACTAGGCTATAGTTTTGCTACTCACCGCCAAAATAAGTTGAATGAAAAGTATAGCGGCTTTGAAAAAGAACCAGCATTCGCACATCGTGAGCTTCAGTTCTTCGTCGTTATGTCATCTGGCACTGAATTTAGTCGTCACACACTAACCTACAGCGCAAATAGGCCTATTATGTTAGTTTAAACCTACCTACCGTACATCTACTTCCAAACATATAAACTAGAGCCTAAAGGTAAATGAAGTGTTCGCCTGTAGGCCTAAGCCCTATATTGTTTCTATGAAGAATTTCTATAGGCGTACGCATATACGATTAGATAGGTTTTCGCCAGTGTGATCCAGTCGTGTACATGCAGACTAGGCTAATCATCACCTATGAACAGTTTCAATTTTAGCAGATCTGATCTGCGTTCGTTCTGACACAAATTTGCCTAAATCGACATAGGCCTAAGCTTATTGATTTTGCGCAAGCCTACGCAAGTACGCATGCCCGTACAAACCGTCTGACGTGATAGCCTGATAACGATAATAGAGCACGTATAATCTTAGCAGTCGAAAAAAGCTTATACACCTACAACGGCGATATGATCAACCACAAGTCGCCGATGCTGATTTCTGCGGTATCAAATCAAGCCATGATTTAAACACACTTCATACTCGTACTGATCAATATACGCACAGGTCTATAGCGGGCGTGCACCTGTCTGCCGTGCACACCGGCTGGCTGTCAGCCCACATCAATTCAACATTATTATAGGCCTACCTGGTGGTCGAGCGAAATAAAAGCGCTTTATCGTCGTCGTTGCATGGCGACGCCACGTTCACTCTGCACAAGTCGTTATAATCATGATCATTCGCGCGTAATTAATATAAAATAATCGACGTCCAGCCTGGAGAGGCATACTTCCTGTTAGGCCTACGACTATTCCATCGCTTCTGAGCGACTCACCACACAGTGTCTTGCGTGTCGTAGGCTACTACTGAGTGACTGCAGTGATAGTAAAAAATGAATGACTGAGTGAATAATGATCGCATTTCGCAATGTACATGTCATGCACGGCCTGCATTGGCCATATAGCCTCCTCGACGCGCGTTGCTTAACGTCATCAGGCACAATCAGGCCTACCGTTCATACATGCATTCTAAAAACATACCGTACGTCGGTCAAGTGCCGACATAGGCCTATTATTGGGTCGTCTTAACGCACGCAACACTAACTTTCTGATCTGAAAAATTTCCGCACCGGTTACTCTTACCCGGGAGAAATTCACAGCAATTTTGGTTTTTCTACATTTTTTTTGTTTTGAGAGAAATGGGACAAATAGACAGACAGACGAACAAGACCCATAACCCATAACGCGGCATATAGGCCGCGTAACGTAAAAAACAATGACAGCGCGGCAGTACTGCAATATTTGTCGGGGCTTTTCAAGGAGAAAGAGAGCCACCCGCCTGGCTACGACCTAGAATGACTTCCGGTTATCCTTTCTCGGTAGGCCCTACAAGATATTCTAGTTCCGGGTTAGTTGATGTTCAGATTAAGTCTTTTCTTAATTTGTGTATTTGACTAATTCACTTCTCTCAAACTATTCCTACTCTGTCTACAATTCTTATATCTATCTGCTACCTTATATGCGTTTATCTATCTTTCAGCTAATATTTAAGACAGACACGATGCAGAAATTTAGTAATGCTATTGGTACTTTCACTTTCACAATTACGTCAGTTTATACAACAATCAAACTTTCTACATTTTATCTAATAACAATTCAGATATACATATTTTTTGCCTTAGTCTAACCATCAGCCGCACAATTAGTAACTTAGCAAACAGTCATCATTCCCCCACGCACAGACAAACTTCTCCTTCTCTAGCTTGCAGCTCCCGCTTATAAAAGATTCTCAACATGACCTATGTATTGTACATTAACCCTTTACCTTGTTAGCTGTATATTAACTCTTTAGACTACTACACCCACCTTTTAGCTATTTAACCGATTTCACCCCTATTGCAGTACTCAGCTGGATTACGCTACGCATGAATTAGACATACATGTAACTGCTATCTAATTAACAGGACCTGCAGCTTTAACTTGCTTATGCGGATTATTGGTTTCTTATCGTTTTACTAAATGTGTTCTAGGAATTATCGCGAGCCCAATTAATACGATAGCTGAAGACAGAATCTAACTAAAAATGCAATTTAATTAGTTTATAATAAGTAAGTCCTGTCCTACGGGAATAACATTTTCGGCTCTTCGGGTCTCAACTCGGCCTGCAGCCTCGATACGTCCACAGCGCTGCAGCGCAGCCGCTAGCTATAATGACGTTTATGATGCGTCACCATGGTGACGACGCCTATATGACGTCACAGCCAAACTGAAACATCTTTATTTTAAAGATATATATGCTTTGGCATAATAAACAAACACTAACAAAAATAATAAACAAACAATACTAACGATGATAATAGCACATGCTATACACATTCACACGGCAACTTGCAGTACGCAACACTTAAACAACACTTGGAAGGTACAATAGTATTATCTGATACTGTACAATCACAGTGTAGCACGGTAGTGCGTAACACTGTTGTAAGGGCGACTATCAAAGTCAATGGGAAACCCCAGATTTTGGGCACCCGTATCCCTCAAGCCCTGAATCAATCGACTTAAAATTTGATTCGGGTGATTACGTCGGCGGTGTGACCCTACGTGCCAAAAATAGCACAAATCGGCCCAGCGGGGTCGGCGGGGCAAAGGGGTGAAATATAATGTTCAACGGATTAATTTATTTCTATTTTTAATACCTTTCTTGCCAAGCTCTGGAGAACATTTTTGGGAATAGCGCCGCATTTTTTGCATTGGGTGACGTGTTTTGGTGGGGACTGATTTCCTAGGGGGTCTCAACATTCATCTTCGGTATTTCCCCTTCTAGTCCGCAAACAAACCGCAAATTTTAGGCCCATTTTCGGACTGAAAATGCTTAACAATGGAGATGCTCATCTACAAACTACCCTTAATCGTCATCGTAGCCTCACTAAAGTGGCATAATGAATAGGCAATGTGGCCTCGGGAATTCCAAACATGCGGTTATTTTGGATCACCTGCCTACAGGTCACGTGAGACGGCGCATGCGCAGTGAACTTTTGGTCTTTAACATGGGCAAATGCAAGTTTGAGGCTTTATATCTCCCTAACGGTGCAAGTTAGACGCGATGTTACATCGGACCGCCAATAAGAAACCACATATGCCGAGTCGAATGGTCCCGTAACCGATGACGTCACGTGATTTGGTTGGGTCACATTATTGCTTTTAACTGACAATTAAATTTGCTAATAAAACAACAAATATTGAATATAAAAGAAACATACCAGTTTACATTACTGTGTAAGGGCGACCAAGTCACACATCCAAAAAGCAGAAATCACTTTGCTAGGACACAGGGTGATAGAATGACGAACTGGCTGCCCTTACAAACCATGTGACGTGACCCCATTTAACCTTTTCCACTCCCGCATTATCTCGTAAACGTAGTCAATGCAAATGTGATGCAAATGTTTTCCAGCTGATTAAATGTACTGCTGATCCGTATAGCTAAAAAAGAGTTAAACTGGAAACAGAGTTGAACCTCTTTTGGAAGACTTGTTATATACGGGCATGTAAGTGTAATCACCACGGGCTGTTACTGTAGGTCATTCATAAATGCAGATTGCATAAGTCATAATTTCTTCAGCTTATCCACACCTAGCATGTCATGAATCACTTAAATTTAACCTGCATTTCATCAACCTCAAAACTAACAAACGAACATTTTAAGATTAAAAATGAAATCGATCCACAATGTTTCTTGCCACTCGTGTGCACAAAGACTCTCTGTTCAATGCTTACTTTACTTGAGAAAAAGGGAACGCGTCATTTAATAAGTATCGATGGTGAAAGTCTTTAAGCTTAATATAGGGGTCTATTGGATACTGGTATATTACAAATTTACAGTAGACGTAACTTATTAATATTGCTGCGTTACCACGCGCCTGTAATACAGGGTGGGCCAAAAAAATGGCACAGTTTTTTGTATACCTCACAACTTCACCAAATATTAACCGTTTTTCAAAATCCTTTCACTGTCAAAATCAGGAGACAATTTGTAATGAAACTGTCACTACAGATCCCACCACACCTCAAATGTGTCGCTACACTACCTCGTGAAATATCAGATGACGCACTAAAGCCTCCAACGCCACTGACCGGTTGCGTGATCAACGTTGATCGAGCCTGACATGTGGCCCCCAAACAACTCAGACTTAAATTCAGTTGATTATGCTGTTCGGGATGCCCTTCAACAGAGGGCCTATCAATGCTGACGATTCACGACAGTCAATTAGCTAAAAAAACCATTGTCGCCGAGTGGGGCAAAGTGCCGCAGCGTTTAGTGGATCGCGCCATTGG
>Ga0209367_1013170_pt1 | contig 10696 bp, 7 predicted proteins | sample WorMetLIZISLAND2_FD_187412 | JGI IMG/M metagenome (GOLD analysis project Ga0209367, IMG submission 187412) | Marine gutless worms symbiont microbial communities from Max Planck institute for Marine Microbiology, Germany - Olavius geniculatus... ... | reverse complement strand
TCACGATTTTACTCCCACGAAATTTCACCACGGGCGATGGCGTCAGTCATGTCTTACTGCCAACTAGGAAACTATGTAGCAAGGTCGCATAGTGCAGAGCAAGCTCCATCTCACAGTACGATGCTTGATAAATTAGGCCCCTGCATTATATTCTAGCGTTGATTGTATCGTTCGATATAGCAGATCACCATAGCGCGTGTGTAACTGCAGAACTTCCGCGATCAAAAGTCGGACGTCGCAGTGAAATGTAGCCGATACGGTCGGCTCACCCTAGCGACAGCTGGGCTTTTTTTATGTATTATTGAGCTGTGAGACCGCGTACAGGATACGGAGACAATGCAGTTCAACTGACGGACGAACATCTGTTTCTTCTTCTTTGCGCAATTTGGCGAAATGCGGTAATGCAATTTTGATATCGCACTTCGTCTGTGTGGCGTTGATGAACGGGAATCTGATCCAGATCGTATCCAGCGTCTTTAGCGTTGCACATTTCAAGTTCAAATTCAAGATCAAGTATTTGCATTTCGCAGTCTGTACCCCGGTAGTTCAATGCTACTTGGTTTCGATTTTGTTTTCTCAGAAATACTGCGCAATGCTCACTGCAATTGATCGCTTGTTCGAAACTTGGAATCGATTCCCTTCAGAGATGTGCGGACGCGTCAGCGGAAGAGACGAGCGCACGCAAACATTTTGCGGACGGAATGGCGGACGCACACTCACCCTGATGCTCGGTAAAACAAAATTCTTTTATCGCAACGTTTCTACTCTCTACTAACAATAATATAATACTACAATTTTTTGCTTACATTTGCAGTTTTTTTGCACATGCCATTGATTGCCACATTGGTTAAAGCTGGCTCTGGGGCCCAGTCGATTTTTAACATTATCACTGTTTCTGACAGTGCAGACGCCGAGTCGCGGACGCGGTCTCCGAGACTCGGACTCGGACCCAAAATTTCAGGATCCGCACATCTCTGATTCTCTTTGCAGGAAAGAGTAAATATTTTATGCTCATTTGTTAGTATTCTTTGGTAGTAAAACATCAACAAACGAAAATAAATGCCGATTTTGTTTTACGTATGTATTGTATTACCGTGTTATCCCGATATGTCAGTTTTTGATTGTGGACCAATTATCAAGTAGTCAAGTAGTATTAACTTTATAAGTGGAGTTGATGCTTAAGAGTTAAAGCTCAAGAGCCATGACCGTCTAGACGTTTCATTTTCGGTTGTCTTGATCTTGCATTGTCAACTTTATCAACTCGTAGCTAGTATAACTTGTACTATAGACGACTTATGCCAGTAGCATTGTTACTATTTTGGGAGAAATTTATAGCAGACCTAATTATATTGTCTGCTGAAATTCTGCCAGCTGATGATTCCATACTATTTCCACTTTGATGCGCTAGCAGATTTGCTAGCGCCGGTCTAAAGTAGGATACCTTGATTTAAGCAATATGACATACCTCACTAGACTCATAATAAATCTTTACATTCAATTTTGATGTTTTGATGGTGAACAGTGCAGTTATTTTAAAATTTATCGACTTCATATACATTCAGTACTTCATTTAAAAATTGCAACACAACGCTAATGCACCACAGGGCAGCCATTTTCTGTTAACATTTTCGATAATAGTTGTGCAAATAAACAAGATCGATCTAACCCTAACCTCAAACTTGACCCTAACCCTATCCCCTAACGATTACTCTATCCCTAACCTCAAGTTTGACCGTAACCCTAACCCAAAACATTCATGCAAAAAATGTGAAAAAGAACTAAGAAACAGCATTGTGAGTCTGCTGAGGTACGTCATATCGCTTAAATCAGGTTATCCTACTTTAGACCGGCACCAATCTGCTGCTAATGCTTTTCCATGCTTACCAGCAACAGATTTAAAGAGGTTCTTAAAGTTCAGGTATTTAACTTGTAGTGGTAATCATTATACACAGATTGTGTGCATAATTTTGGATGGATTGTAACACTGTTTTTGTTCAATTTTGTTTTAGTTGTTTTCAGCATTATGTTGGTAACGCTGTACGTAGGTTATATATGTGGCATTTGTGCATAAACAGATATGATGTCGAAAGTCGCAAAAGTTGCTGAAATCCAGAATGGCAACCCAAGTGTGGTGTATTGCTGGGGTAACATGACACATGGCCAGCTCGGTCTGGGAGGTATTGAAGATGAGCAGATCTGTGAGGCTCGCGAGGTATCAGCACTCAGTGATAAACATGTGACTGATGTCACCTGTGGTGTTTATCATACTATCTTCCTGCTGAAGACTGGAGTAGTGTATAGTTGTGGCAATAACGATCGTGGTCAACTGGGCCATGACAAAGCACGCCGCCGTCCAGGTCTGTTTTGTCATTGTCATTGCTGGACTTTTTTGTCATTTAATCAGCTCGTGATGTTAGATGATGTAAAGAAGTAGGCTGAATTTTGCATTTTTTGAAATAAAGAGTTTACAAGACAACCCTTGAATAACTAAGGCATGTTTTATTTTTTTTTGTTTGTAGGTCTATTTTAATTACTGATGTGTTTTTTTTATACGTAAACATTATGATGCTGACGGATAACTGTTTGTTGAAAAAAATTCAAATTGCATTTTTTCTTTTGAAAAATATACGAAACTCAAACAGAATGGTTCTATTTGTATTTTATCTATAATGCAGAGAGAATATGTGGATTGGAGACTCAGTCAGTGTGCCTCGTTGCATCTGGTGAAATGCACAGTGTAGCTGTGAATGATGCTGGTCGCCTCTTCACATGGGGTGATAATCAGTTTTCACAACTTGGTCGACAAACGTCAAATGAGCTCATGTCATCTGCTCCCAAGTGAGTTGTTTAATTACCAGTGCATTTCTGACATTACTGATGACAGCAGTCATGATACATCTTTTTGTCCTTTGTTTCTGTTTTTCTCTCTTTTTATGGACAGAACCGTGGATCACCGACCAGCTTGTGTCGTGGAAATCTATGGTGATTGTAACTTGGTGGAGAGCAGCAAATTAGCAGTAGCTGGCTTTTGTGATATAATATGATATGATATGGTATGAGACTAACACATAGTGAGCTAAATCTACACAGCTGTCACTTTTGAGTTCTACTACATGTATAGTGGACTTGTATTTTACTAGAACTTGTTTGAACTCTTTTTTGCATTTAACAGTGTGCGAGAACTTTTTTTGCATGCTGTTAAATGCATTGCTATAAAAATGCATTTTGCATGAGACCTGTGCAAACATTGTGTTTACTGTTAGCATGATTTTTTCTGTCTTGCAGACTTGTTCGAGAGCTGAATTTATACAATGTCATTCAAGTTGCATGTGGATATCGTCATACATTAGCACTTACTGACGGTTTGTTTTTTGCCACTTACTAATTATGTTTCGTATTTTCTGGTGCGTTGTGTATATTACAGTTATCCACTATAATATCCACAAAGATTGTATGATGTTCTTATGATCAGGATTTTTAAAATCATAATCATACCATTATAGAGGGCTGCCAAGTAATAAATAGACTGATTATATTTGTCAGGCAGAGCATCACCTGCATGAGATAAATGACGAATCATGTGTGATTTGTAGGGAGAAGACTGTGGTTAATAGGTAACTTATTCTGTCCTCCTGGGGCTGGTTAGTACTTGGATAGGTAACTGTCTTTTGCAAGCAGGCAAATTATCACAGTAAGCCTTACATAGTGACTAAGCAAAAAATATTCGTATTCGTCGAATACGAATATTAAATTTACTATTCGTCGAATAACGAATGCGAATGCGAATAATTATTCAGCCTCAGGGAAACTTCTCTATACCAGTATTTGAATAAAGCGAAACATTCAAATATACAGAGTGGGCCATAAAAAACCATCTCCTTACATGTCAGCTACTTATGTCTTCCAACAGTAGGCCCGTAATGTGCATTTAAAGTGAATAACGCATGTTGAAATATAATCAATTCTGAGTAACATGTGCAAATTTCGTGCAAATATTTTCAATAATTTTGTAATGGGATAAAATAAATGAAAGCAACCCAACTCTACAGGAAACACTATGGGGAAAACAGTGTAACGTCATTTAACGTACGAGGATAAAGCGTCGATCAAACTTGTTTGCCAACAAAAGAGATGGGGCGCTAAACGCATTTGTAAAGAGTTTTTTAACAAGAATTGGGTAGTCAGTTCTGTTAAAGATCTTCTGCGCAAAATTGACGGGACGAACTCGATTTCTCGAAAGGTTGGCAGTGGACACGGAAGCGGACTGTCTGAACAACACAGAATATCGAGTGTGTAGCGGAGCTGATATACAGCCAGGAAGGCAACACTGGGTCCAGCAAAATTCCGAGAGAGATTCAGAAGGGCACATTGAACGGTTGTTTACTTGACTGTTTTGTTGTTGTATGAAGTTTTCGCTGTTTTACTTAGACATACACGCAAGCACGTATTCCTCTGGGGTAAGTCAATCGAGTACGGTACCAGCCTGTTTGGCTGGCTTTAAGCCAGAGTACATTCACCTGTATTGTTGGGTGGTAGGTGACAATGTGCTATCCTATATAGCAGGTGATGCTTTGTAGCTCTGAGGTGGATTTTACTGAAGAGCTGTTCACAATTTTTAGCCCTTGAACTCCGTTATTTTTGTTTTATCAGACTGTAACTTAACTTTTGTCATTGATCTGTCATTACTGTTTTGTTGTGTGTGCAGTTGGCCACCTGTTTTCATGGGGTTGTAACAGTGCTGGGCAGCTGGGCATTGGACTGCCTGTCGTCTCAAACGTCAACATTTTCAGCAGTGGTCGGCACCTCACTAGCGAGAGTCAAACACCACCACTGGTGCACTGCGTGGAGAGTCTACGAGGTGTTGCTATTATTCACATTGCGGCCGGCAGCCAGCACAGCACTGCGCTCAGTGTCTCAGGAGCTCTGTTCACATGGGGCTTCAATCGGTGGGCTTTGCTACTTGTCCTGTCTCTGCTGTCATCTAGTGTATGGTAATAATCTAGTAACCATAATTAGTACACAGGTTTATATAGCACCATATGCCTAGATTCATCAGGTTTGCTGGGGAATGAGAATACCATTTACACATGTTTTGGAGCTGGCAAAGGACGTAGTTTTGGCAAGAAATGCTGGCTGCTGCAGCTGAACACTTTGATGATGATACAGTGAGCTAGAGTCGCTGGCAAAAAGAGTCAAGTCAGTCAGAATGAAAACTAACAGGTCTAGCCTAGTAGTATAAAACAATATGTTTAGCTGTCTCTTTAAGCCAGATTTGCAATTACTCAGTGAAGCATTTGAGACAGGCTATTGCAGACAGCAGCTGCCATCTGTGATATGGATTGGTCAGTAGAGTCTTGCACAGCTTGCATTGAGCAAGTGCTCTTAAATGAACGTTGGAACAGCAGTAACATGAGCTTTTTTGTTAGTACCATTACCGGGCTATTGTTTATGAAATACGTGCTGTATGTGGATTTCTGTAGCCAAGTGTGTTTTTATCAGTCCAATTGCTATAGCATAGCATGGGACAGATTATAAAATCACTTGGGTCTGTCTGTCTGTCTGTCTGTAAACACTCATACGGCCGCAATTTTGATTCAATTTTGATGAAATTTTGCAGTGATTCGGGGTCCGAAAAGTAAGATCGAATTTGTTTGGGATAAAAATCTAATAACTCCTTCCTCTGTTTTACCCCAATTTTTAGAAATTTGCATTTTGGCCATTGGAGACTTCAAAGCGGTATAACTTAGTTCTCATAAAAGATAATTTTGCACTGTGTTTACTTATCCCCTATTTTCAGGGTCGGGCAATCTAATGGTGTCATTTAAATTTACCCCCTGTCGACCCCCTGTTACCATAGCAACCATTCAAAAGTTGCAAAATTTTGCATTACAGCCAATGGAGATTTCAAAGCGGTTTAACTCGGTCCCCATAAAAGATAATTGCATGCTGTTTGCACCTCCCCTTTATTTTCAGGTTCGGCCATGGCAACGAATTTTGGGACAAAATTGACTATAACTCGGCTCCCACAAAAGAAATGCAGCTGCTAGGCTATATAGCGTGGCAATGGGACAGATACCTCGATACCTCGTTCCACAGAACATATTTCTAGTATAGACATATTTTGCCTTCAATTCTGTTTGACAATTTCCTTTTTTCTTATTGTAACTTCAGTGCTCACCACTAGTGTGCACAGGTGGACAGATGCATTCTGGTTTTACATTAATGTAGCGTTTGTCGTACATTGCAGGTATGGTCAGCTCGGTGTTGGAGACAATAAAGGTTGGTGATTTAATGAGTACATCAGTCAGTCAATCATTTCATGAATAAAACACGTTTGTGCATCACTGTGTGTTGTCTGGTGAACTTTTGCAATGGCCATGCCATGGCTACAGCACCATAAACATATCTTTCATTATCACTGCACATGTAAAACATTTGTACCTAAACAGCTATGTTGTTGTTGGTTGCTGGTGTCATGGCGAGCTCATCGGGTGATGTTTGTTTGAGCAAATGTCCCAAGGTAATGAGGAGTTTTGCCAGGTTCTGTTAGTGCTCTTGTGCAGCAATGGTGAAAGTAATACTGATTGTACAAATATCTGAGATATTGCTTAACAAATGGCAAAATGTAATTTCCGAGACATGCACACAGCCTGAGCTTCGCTGAGGAAAAGAAATACAGTGGCACCTTGGCTTAGCAGTTACTATTAGTTAATGAGGAATTGTGCAACTGTCAACAGATCGGCCATATCCGACTTTGTGTCGCACACTTCGATCTCATAAAGTGCAGTACATAGCATGTGGCGAGGATCACACAGCCGCACTTACTTACGTATGACATTCACTCACTTGCCTTCAATACTTCTGACATTGTCTTGGTATTGTGTTATGGAAATTTGCTACCAAGTTGTGCATTTTTTTCTTAAACTTGCTTCTGATCTGGTAAATTGTCAAAGCATAAACTTACTTATCAAACAGTTTATTTTTATTTAGTAATTTGTCAAGCAATTTGTCATTATAGAAATTCACAGTAAAATGGGGGAAAGAGAGCAAAGGGGATTATTGCTAATTCCTTGGCTGTTTAATCGAACTTATTTGTCAAATGCTTTAGTCGTTAAATTAACAGCATCAGTTGTTAGTGCTTTTGGGAAAGAAACTGTGTCACTGCACTTCTGTAGTGTTTTAAGTTTTTTGTAGATGTGTTGGAATATTTTTGAGAAAATTGTATCTCACGTCGTACCATAAAGTGTTGAAATCTTGTTTTTTTGGTTTTTGGTGATATCTGTTGCAACACCGTTTGTATGTGTATTGTGTAGTGTGTTTGATTTTGCTGATTGAGCCATGAACCTACTGAGTGGATTAGAGCCTGTTCACACTGTGGCATTGTAGGACGGTGGTGTGTTCACATTTGGTGCTGGTATGTACGGTCAACTTGGCCACAATGTAAACCAGTCTGAGTCACTGCCACGCAAAGTGTTCGAACTCATGGGCTCCCAAGTTACGATGCTCGCATGCGGCCGGTTTGTGCTGAACGTATTTCGCTACAATTCACTACTTGATTATAGTATCTCTTACATAAGAGGCAATGTTGTGCAGTGTGTTTATATGATTAATGGTCATACTTTCAAAGATTTTTTCAATTCAAAGTTGAACGTTGGTTGCTAATGTTTAGGGAAAGTAAACCGTGTCAATCCGCAGTAGTCGGTTCTTCATAGATTTGTTGGATATTAGAGAAAATGTTGACGTAGATTGTATGGTAAAGTGCTAAGTTCTAGTGGTGGCTTGGTACCATAATGCTTAGGACACTGCACTTGTGATTAAAAGGTCATGAGTTCAAATCTCCGATTGGGTTGCTATCAACTACTTTTATTACTATTATTACTCGGATGGGTGATGGTGCATTTATTTGGTGGCGGGCACAGTGTGTGATCCAATAAAGAGCTCTACATGTGCTTTAACCCTTTATGGGTATGCATGCCTGTTATACTGCCTGTCGTATGTACGGGGTGGGCCAAAAAAACTGGACCTGTTTGAGCGTTGATAACTCAGCGATGGTTACCCGTAGAAACTCATGTGATATGTCAAAGGTTTTAGAATGTTGTAGACAAAAAGGGTTGAACCTGCGCAGCAAATCATTTAAATATTTTTTTGCCTAATTTGCATAAATCTTTATTACCCCTGAAAATAAGCATTTGCCTGCACTCCCATGTGCCCGAGTTCACCGAACTCAAAAACTCACTGCCAAAAAGTCAAGATCTAAATTCTGTGAATTATTCAGTGTGGGGGCATTGCAACAGATAACATGGTCACAAAATTTCAGTAACTGACAAGTTAAAACGTGTGCTAATCGAATGCTGGGCTCAGCTGATCCTGAACACATTGACTCCAGCGATCGATCAGCTGCTTAAAAGGACTGTTGATGGTTATGAATGCAAAAGCTGGGCAAGTGCCTATGTCGAATTTCGTCTAAGCTTAACGTATGTGTGTTAATAATTGCTGATATTTCACTGTATGCTGAATGAAAATCAACTTAAATTCATGCGTTACTGCCAATTTAGCATGATTTTAGGGATGGGGCAGATTTGTGTAAGTCAGGCAAAGAATATTTAAATGCTGAGACATGCAAGTTGTACACTTCTTCTGTAGACAATTTCAAAACTTTTGGCATATTACATGCCTTTCCATCAATAAATAACGCTAAGTTATAAAAGCTCAAATGTGCATGTTGAATCCATGTGTTACAGTCAAATTTGGCAGAATTTCGGGGGTGACGAATATTTATGCAAATTAGGCAAAGAATATCTAAATGCTTTACTATGCAAATTTGTCACTTATTCTCTACAGCATTCTGAAACTTTTGACGTATCACACGTTTTTCTAACACTAACCATCTCTGAGTTATCAACGCTCAAACAGGTTCGGTTTTTTTGGCCCACCCTGTACTGATGTAATGTTTCAGGAGGCACACGGCAGCTTATGTAGCTTCGTCTGGCCGACTGTACACATTTGGCCTCGGTGGCAATGGCCAGCTTGGTATCGGTTCAAAGACCAACAGCCTTACTCCAACACCAGTCAGCCCGATCAGTCAAGCAGTTACACTAGTCAGTGTCTATGCTGGAGGTGACCAGTGCATTGCTCTCACAGCAAAGGTCTGTCAGCCATCAGATGGTGTCAAGCTTTTATGTCTTTGTTAGATGTCTCTGACCTGTAGTGCTTGTGAGGTCATTAAGTGAGTAAGTAGAGTTTTTCATCCCACTCAGCTCTTTTCAGTAGTAACTTTTTTATATTTTGGATGTATGTAGACTGCAATACGTTTGAAAACATTGTATAGTGTAGGCAGATACTGCATGTGTGCCCACGACTAACTGGATAAGGAAGCGAGTGGCCACTGAAGTGGAGCACAGTTTATGACGAGACCGATGAATTGTGCTGTGAATTGTGACAACACCTGCTGCAGTGCTGCTGTGCACTACTGCAGCAAGTACTGCAGTCACACCAATGCATCTGTCATCAGTATTTGATCAGTATGATGTTTGTGAGGAAAGGTTGTGTAGGGATCTGTCTTTAGATATCTATGCAGTTTTTCTCTGCTTTGGAACAGCAGTAGTTGTTAGTGCATAGTTGGTGAGTGTGGGAATTGAGTTTGTTTGTCGTGGTCTTGGATGAGTCTGGCTGTCCGACTGGCAAATGAGTCCTGATGGCTTATCACTGACTCTAACAGAAGCTGAGATCGGTTGGTGAAGTGATTTATGTTGACTGTGTTGCAGATCTGGTCCTGCTGGATGATTTGAAACAGTAGCAGTAGGGTAGGGTGATCAGAGTGTTAAGTTTTCACTGTGTGTTATGCAGAATAATAGCAAACTGGCTGCCGGTGATGTCATTCGTGACTTTCGAGTTCATCCACTCAGGAGTCAGATTATAAAGCTGACGAAGAGAACAGTGCAAGAGTATGATGAAATGTGCAGTGTTCAGAAACCATCCACTGATCTTCAGACGTATGTTATAACCAATGGCGTTGTGGCTAGAAGCTCCCTTAATTTTTTTTCTGTTGGAAACATTTTTTCATAGGACATATGTCTGTCCCGCATAAGGGCCTAAGATAAAAACGAAAGGGCACAGAAAAATAGGTGTGCACATTCTTCCAGGATGAGTAACTGGTGTGACAATTTGCTGTTCGAAAGGTCAAAGGATGGCTTGACATATGTTGGTATTGGGCAAACGTATTATTAGTCCGCCCGAAAACAATAGTTTTCGGAAGGACTTATGTTTTAGCCCAGATGTTTTTATTTCCGAGCGCGAGATCTCCAAGATGCATGGGCTGACCGGCGTGAAATTTTGCACGATGGTCAGTACTGGGCTGAATTTTATAATGCCGGTCCAAAATTTTGGGGGGCGCACCCCGAAAATAAATTCAGGGGCCATAAACATGCAAAATTTAGCCTGATTGCGGACGAGTTGGAAGTTCGGTGACGAATATCTCCGAAACGGTTGAAGATATTAAAAATCGGATAGTCATTCTGTCTACCGCGATTCCTCCTGCATTAGGCGAAACAAATCCGGTGAAGTTTGGTCCAGTGACCTTGGAGATTTAGATGTGAAATCGTACCCACCAAAAGCGCATATTTCGGAAGACCATATTTCGGCCCCTAGGGGGTGCTGCGCCCCCAAATTTTTACACGCGCTAGAGAATGACCAAGTC
>Ga0209367_1013169_pt1 | contig 10696 bp, 5 predicted proteins | sample WorMetLIZISLAND2_FD_187412 | JGI IMG/M metagenome (GOLD analysis project Ga0209367, IMG submission 187412) | Marine gutless worms symbiont microbial communities from Max Planck institute for Marine Microbiology, Germany - Olavius geniculatus... ... | reverse complement strand
ACCGACCTCAATGACAACGCGCCAACGGTCGTCATAGCAACGGTAAACAATGACAACCGCAGTCACGTGGTCGAGGCATCGCCGTCGGAAACGTTCATTGCGCATATCAGCGTGGTGGACGTGGATCCGGTCGACCGACGCACCGACTGCCAGCTCAACAACACCAACTTCCGGCTCGAGAAGTTGTTCGACGACGAATTTCAGGTTGATATTATAACATTTTCGTTTTATTGCAGAATATTTTTGAATTGACGGAAGAAGCGAAAATGCGTATTGATAACACAGAACGAAATTTAATGGCAAACTGTAGATTTTCGGCGACTTTTTATATACATCTTTATTTGCCATAAATGAAATGGTAGCACAATTAAAAGAAAAAAACTTAACTAATAAAATAACAATCAGAATGGCAGTATACGGAACCATATTGGTTTAAACTAGCTACTACTTATAAGCAATGTTCGATAATTTTGACAACATTTTAACACCTCGTGCCGGGATGATTTCGCTTGGTAGTTTAAACTCGGACCATATTCGACATTCGTTGATAATATTTATGTCTGAAGTCTGAAATAATTGTTACTCTCAATTGAAATGAACTTTATTCCTTATTGATCGTCAAAAATCTAATGATTTTTGTTGTTCGGTGCACTTGTAATTATGAACTTATTGCTGCAGAAGACTGGTACTACTGGTTTCCGATGTTGCTGACAGCAGCCTAACACGCATTAATACATACGACCGCTAGGGGTCACTCACTAGCATCACCGACACAAGGAGCAAAGAGCGGAGGTACCTTAAGTGCACTGTGAATGAAGACATTAAGTGCGCTAATGATTGGCGGCGGGTGAAACAGACGCAGTCGTTAATAACAGGCGCCGGCCGAGCTGACTGTTAGCTACTTAAACTGTCTGTTGTTATGACAGGTGGTAACGGGCGTTCTACTCGACCGTGAACTGGTCAGTTCCTACCAGCTGTTGATCACGTGCACGGATGCCGCCGCCAGCAGTGACGTTACGCCACTGACCGGAAGTGCTACGCTGTCGGTGCTCGTCGACGACCTCAACGACCACGCACCTGTTTTCCGGTCACGTGACTATTTCGCGCGCGTCGCCGAAAACCAGCCCAGCGGCACTCCGGTCATCGCTGTCCAGGCGGTGGATCGCGACATCGGTCACAACGCCGAGGTCAGGTATCGGCTGCTGTCGGCCGACTCACGACGCGACTTCCGGTTGAACGTGAGGTCGGGACTGTTGACAACGAACCGTGAGTTTGACCGGGAGAGAGAGGAAATGTTCAACGTGACTGTCGTGGCGATGGACTTGGGCAATCCGTCGTTGTCGTCGACAGCGATCGTCGTCGTCTCCATTCTCGACGATGACGATCAGGCACGTAAAACACCACATGCAGATAATAACCGTAAACTAATGCCTTTTGTAACACGCTGTTATAAAATTGAGATAAAGTTGTTTTACATGAACTGTGTCAATACGTCGACTGTTTATTCGTTTTGGCGTAAATGTTTTTAATATAATACTGGATGTGCCTCACTTTTCGTCGTATATTTGCTAGAGGTTTCATCAGCTTTTACACTATTTGTATGTTCACATTTCATTTCTGTGTGGTACAGTGGTAGGCCTATCATTTATTTTTTTGTCGCTGCTGTCGATTGGACAGAAGACAGGAAAAGTTTTGCTCGAAAATTTCCGAGAGGTGTAGGCTACATTTTAAGGCGGTTTGGTTGCACAGTCGAATTACATTGTTGTCGTACACTTTTGTGTTGCTCGAGTCTGTTTCGAAATTTTGCCCACGACCTATTCCTGTTATTACTCTCATCAATATGTCACTGGTCATTTTGCGCTGTTTTACATTTCTGCACAAAAAAACCGGCAAACTTTCTCATGACTGCCGCATTGCCCTATGGTGACTGACAGTACTGTAAACGTTTACGCTGTATTATTACTAAGCAGTATTAAGCGTAAAACAATTTCTGCACTTCCGATTGCCGCCAGTTCCTAAAAAAACCTTCGACCGTCTCAAAAGCATTGATACAGTTTTTAGTTTGCTGTCAAAGTTTTACTGACAAAAACTGTTTGCATCTTTCGTTTTTGGTACTACAGGGTGCGCCAAAAAATTGTACCTCCTCTGAGGTTTTTTGATAATTTTTCCGAAATGGCTGAGAATTTTTAAACAAAATTTTACACGATTATTATCCATTCAGATTTACGCTAACCTGCAAAATTTTATTCACTTATCTCCAAATTTGACAAAGTTATGCCGTGTTAAGCGCGACCACCCACCGAATTTTTACATTTCACAACACGTCCATCACGAGTTTTACTTGCTGAAATGCGAATCCAAATGGAAGCAACCGTTTGCAGTCGTCAGTGAGCATTGGCAGCAGACTTCCGACGTAATATGCCGCATTCACCCAAAGCCAAAGACCATTCCAGAGCTAAAAAGTGCATTGCAGCAGATCTGGGACAACTTGCCACAGACAACGATCAATAAAGCTATCAGCGACTTTCGCAAACGTCTGAACTCGTGCGTTTCAGCCAGTGGCCGACATTTTGAGCATACGATGTAAATTTCGTACTAAAATATGTTAACTGAACTGTGTGCTGGTTCATAAAATGTCAATTATTTCTGTTTTAAACCTGTTGTTTATCGTCAGTTAATAAAACTCGTGATGGACGTGTTGTGAAATGTAAAAATTTGGTGGGTGGTCGCGCTTAATACGGCATAACTTTGTCAAAGTTGGAGATAATTAAATAAAATTTTGCAGGTTATCGTAAATCTGAATGGATAATAGGTGCGTAAAATTTTGTTTAAAAATTCTCAGCCGTTTCGAAAAAATTATCAGAAAACTTCAGGGGGGTAAAATTTTTTGGCGCACCCTGTAGATTTGATGAGTTGTTGTGTAATATTATACGGCATGTCATAAAATAAACGTCAAAGAATAAAAAAAAATTCCACTCCGTCGCCTGCATGGCCCCGTCCTTACATTTTTTGCCAAATTGCAACCGGAAGCACAGGCATTTTTTAAGACTGTGCTGTAGTTAATAGTTGCTTTTGTGTACAGGTGGCAGAGTTTAGTCGTAGCGAGTACGAGTTCTATGTCGTGGAGGAACAGAGTGAACTAATAGTCGGCCAGGTTCTGGCTGTCGACAGAGACCTACCGCCATACGATGACGTCATCTATACATTACTGTTTCCGCCTGCGTCAGTCCGCTACAACCACTGGTTCCGTATCAGTGCAGACAACGGAACCATAGTCACTACCCGGCCATTAGATCGCGAAGTCGTGGATAACTTCCGGTTCGCGGTGCGAGCCTGCAGCCCAGCCGATGCCTGCTCCACAGCCCACGTGACCGTCCACGTGACCGACGTTAATGACCACGCCCCCGTATTTCTACTTCCGGCGACGCCGAACGACAGCGTGTCGGTGACAAACACCTTCCGGCGCGATAACGTCATTATGACGCTCGTTGCCACAGACGCCGACGTCGGCGACAACGGCCGAGTCGGATACCAGCTCGCCAACGTCGATCACGTGGTTGATTTCTACTTTCAGTTAGACAAAGTCAGCGGCGATGTGATAGCGCGGCGGGACAGCGTGCCGATAGGAAGTTACACGCTGGTAGTCGTTGCTATGGACGCTGGTACTCCGCCTCAGCGCGTTCATTCAGCCATCACGCTAATTGTCAATGTTTCTACTTCCGGTGAAACAGCGCCGCAACAACCGTGGACCGCCGGCGCCAATGGTCTGACCGTCGTCATTGTCATCGTCGGCACTTCACTTCCGGTCGCCATCTTGCTCCTCGCTGCCATCTTAGTTCTGCTGCGAAACAGAAGGCGGGGGAACCGGAACCCGACTGCTGTGACGTCACGCGATGCTTACTACGATTCTAAGTCTTTACCGACAGTTGGTGCGGCGGCCAGTCAGGGGTACGCGACTCTCAGTCCGAGGACCACGACCAAGCTGGCATCCGCAGCAATCGTCACCAACAACTTCAATCAGCCTCGCTCAACGCTCACTTCCAGCACAACTCCTAATAATGCCAACTCCTCTCAGGTGCATAAAATATTCATCTTTATTATGCCGGCTGCACAACCATCGCGTGCAGCCTGCAGACACAGGCTAGCGCAACGGCCGACCGGCTAGGCAGACCCAGTCAGCAGCTGTACCTTCCGTAACCCATATAATGGATTACTACTCATTTAACCGACCCCGGAGGGGTGGCAGGCTGAGTTAGACTTGTTGGTTGACTGATAGCAGACGCTTAACCCACAAAGTGGTCAAACGGCCATCTATCAGTCTAGCGCAGGATAGGGAACGTTCGCTGGCCAGGACCGACGTTCTAACTACTATGCTACGCCACCATTATAATCTACGATACTCGTTCCTGTTGGTCTTTTAGTGTCTGTAATACTGCGTGACTAGGCCTTATCTGAGAGATCCCACTCTCTGTTTGTTTACTGGCGTTATGGAAGGTTATTCAACAACTTTCTTTTGCTTATGCATGTGCGTACATGTTACTCAACGTCACAACGCAGTTGTAACTTTTGGCGAAATTATGGGTGTTCCCTTTTTGTATTTTTACGTCGGCAACTTCGGCAGTTCCGTGTAAAGAAACCGTGCTTATTGTGGATGACATAATTATGTTTAGAGGTGAAAGCATTCCACTTATGTTCTTCGGAATAGGCAGTTGAAGCTAATGTTAAGGCGTGCACAAAGCGACAAAAATGAACTGGATTAAACTGCGCTGCACTGAAATATTTTACTTCAGTTTAGTTCATTTATGTCGGTTTTTACGCGTATTAGCTGTGGTAAAATTTCTGTCTGTCTGTTCGTCTGTCTGTCCTGGTGTCACGTCCCGGAACCGTTCCAAGCCCGGGTGAGATAAATTTGGGTTTTCACAAGCACTACTGACCTGCTTTTAGTGGTATCAACATCGATGACATTGAATGACCTTAAACCCCAAAAATACGGGTTTTCAGTGATTTTTTGCGATTTTTGGCTGCAGAAGGGTGAATTCCGATGAAATGGATGGACATAGACCAAGACAATCTTCAAACATAAACTGCTATAGGTTCTCGCGCGTCTCATGAGCATAAGTTTAGATTTTTTGTGAGCCTAGTTACTGGTTGTAAGATGCAGGTGAATAGTTCGCGGAGGCGTCAATCATTACCTGCGGTAGCGTCATCTGGCGAGTCGGAAGAAACAACTGACAGCGGCCGAGGCTCGTGTGACGACGTAACAGGCAGGTGTGGTGCAGCAACTTCGCAGAGAAACACTAGTCAAACGACGAATATTCCGTTGCCACAGAGGTCACCATATAACGGTATTACGTTTTCATTTTATCGCTAACTTTAGAAACGATTAGATATTTCGCCGTTAATGGTACCGCACTCAAAAGACAGCCTAATACGGCTGTTTTCTTATAGCTAGCCTAATGGCAACGAACCCTGGGTCTGAGAATCTTTCAAAGAATTCGGATCGCCACTTAGGCCTACAGCTAAATCTAATCACTTCCTGCTCGGAAAATGACTAACCTCGCCACAAAAGTTTATCTAAATTAGTTGGTAGTTTTTGTTAGGAACGAGCTGACAAAATTCGACTTACACGCGTGCATTTCAGCCTAATATTTTTCGTCGCCTCGTTTCGGTGAATGTAACTAATCATCAGTACATCACGTTTACAAGTTTGGTTACGTTATTCCCACTGGCCGCAAAATGATCGGCCCTAATACGCTACATTTGCGTCCATTTGTAGCCGACTGTACTTAGCTGTACCACGTAACGTAGCGGTCGACCTTATGGTACGAGTTGTCTGTCTGTCTATCCGTCGTTTGTCGCCGTTCGAAACGAGTATATTGTGGCAAAACGGCAGGTCCTAGGAAAATTTTTTTGGCCTGAATAATTAGCCCTGAGTCTTAAACGTAGGCATGCAAAATTTTAGCAAGGGGAACATTTTTCAATTCGGGGTTGAAAGGAGGAAGTAGGAAAAACTGGCCATATTCGGAAACGGTAAGAGATACGGCTAAGGTTAGGCCTACTATTAATTACTAATAGGAAGTGGCATACGTCCTGCGAGATGAGGTAAAAATTATTGACCTTGGATGACTTTGATGGTCACTGACAACCAGTACGGTCGGCTACCTTAGCGACAGCTGGGCTTGTTGTTGAATGTTGCTCCTCGAATTTCGTAGGGTGCCCCCAAATTCCTGAACATTTGGTTCGTCGATCTGCAGTGCACATTGTTGTTGCGTGTGTGTTGTGCAGTAGCAGCAGCAATGCGGCAACGACCGTCAACTCTCAACAGTCCGTCGCCGGCAGCACTTCGACCACCACGTTGTTGTCACAACGGTCAGACTATTTCGCATCAGTACAGTCCACGGCCGCACCGCTGCGCCACTGCCGGCTCCCTGCCCACAGCTCGCAAACATTACGATTCCCAGCAGAGTGTCGCACGATCGTCTCGTCCGGTGATCTCAGCGACACGACTGCACACTACGACGTCGGATGATGACTGGCAGCAGATAGGCAGACAGCAGTTTGCAGTGCGTCTTAACGTTGCATGTGATCTCTGTGCAGATAGCCGTACTCCATGCAGATGCGGCAGCCTAATTTAGCGCAGGTTGATCCGGGGCGACGGAAAATGCAAGTACAAATCTGCAGGGGTGGAAAATGTAGGTACGGAAGGGGAAAAGATGATGTAGAAGCAAGTAGATGTATTTGCTGGCTAACTTGCTTGCGACTTTTGCTAACCAGTAATATCGACAGTGCTTTAACAGATTTTAAAACATTTTTGGTCGTGTCTTCAAATTCAAACAAACCGCTGATAAACCATCTGTTGAAGACCCCCAAACATCATAATCGACCGGATTCGAGTCCGGGCTGTTTGTGGGCCACAGGTCAGGCTTGATCAACGTTGATGACGCAATAGATCAGTGTCGTCGCCGGTTTGAGTGCAATTTCTGACATTTTACAAGGTAGTGTAGCGACACATATGAGGCGTGTTGAGATATTTAAAGGCATTATTACTACAATTTTTCTTTTGATTTGGATAGTAAAAACATTTTGAAAATAGGTTATATTTGATAAAGTTATGGGCATATAAAAACAGTGTGCTATTTTTGGCTTATTTTGTTTGAAGAAGCTGGTTAATGATATCAAGTGTTAAGCCAACACGATCAGGCTTATCTGTAAGTGGACGTATTCAGAGAACAAGTAATGGTGTGAAGAGTTTTCACAACATTTGTCGACAACTAGTTTTACAATTAAACATGAAATACTTTCAGATTTTTTCGCTCTTGTAATCTCGTTTGACAAGCACTTATAATTTTATATAATTTCCACACAAATATTTACAGGCATGTAATTCCAGTACTTACATTTTCAGCGTCTCCATTAAACCATTGTCTGGTGTGGGATAAATATAGTTAGAACTTCTACTACGTCTTTTAGTTAGGCTAGATATGGCCATCCACTGAGGGAGAATTGAGACAAACTGTCTGAGCCAGAGTCTGTCTCCCAGTTCAGCCGAGAGGCGGAGTCTTTCTCTCAGCTGCACAGATTAGACTAACCCAACAAATTTGTCACCATGCTTTTTGCAGAAATTTGTAGTTTTCCAGTAAAACTTTGAATTATTGTGGCCGTTGTCAAAATTAAGTATCATCAGCGCATAGTCTATACTCTACGCCTTGCTGTCATTTTGGCTTTTCTTCCGTACTGTATTTTTATGAACCAATTACCCACTGCGCGGCATCTCGTTCCTGGCGCCTTGGACGCCTCGCCGCGAGTTCCTGCCAGTTAGGGCTGTCTCCATTTTAAGCGGATGGAAGCTTTCCTGTTTACACTCGAATTGTGGTCCGAAATTAATTTCTTTGACGACAATTGCACACGGCGCTTACTTACTTATTTTTGTGGCTGGACAGAGAACCGAACCGACAATATTGACAAATTCTGTTATTTAGTAGAAAGTGTGTTTCTAAGATTACGTTTTAGAGTTTCTTTTAGCTTCAGTTTTTTTTGTAAATGTGACATTACGTTAATTAATGTTACGAAGTCTTAGAGTTAGCAATACAAGAATTCTCTCAGATGGAGACTATCGTAATGCGTTGATTTGATTTTTTTTCAGGATTTGGCTAATAAAATCTTAAATCAAATCTTGAAGTTTTGTAATGGTCTTAAATCACATCAAATTGCAAAAAAAAATATTTGAATTACGATTTTTGTTGATCATTCAATAGTCTTATTGTCAGCCTTGGTCAAAGTTTAATTATTGAAGTTAACTTTTAAAAATAAGTGTTGGTATTTAAAATGCTGTAAGTTTAAAAATCAATCAAATATTGCAATAACGTTTCAGGAAAAATATTGCGGTTTATAAACCTCCCACGCGTATATGTGAATTTGATGAGATCTGCTGCAATTATTGCGGAGAGACAAAACTTTTCTAAGCGATTGTTTTAATTGACGCAACCCGTATAGCCTATGACTGTGATGCTGCTCTAACAAAAGCACTGTTTATGGCTATTGACAAATCGTCAAGAAATGTTGCAGAATTCTGCTTAGCATATTTTGAATAAACAGATTTTGCGCCATATATGCGTTAGGTAGATAATTATTACTTTCTGAATGTTTTCGCCAACCAAATGTAGTTTGCAATTTCCTAAAGTGCGTCAGCCGACATGCTCTGACGTCTCCACAACTTAAAATAACTTCGCATTCGTTGGTATTTGCCTGCAAACTTCACTCGGTAACTCAACGCTCCCACAGATCTGACAGACGAAAGAGTTCGTACATGTAGACCCTACAAACACTTATTTTTTTACAATTAGGTCTAAAAATACTGCTTTCGGTTACAGCCGGCAAAAAACAAGAGACGGGAAGCAGCGAATTTTTTTTTCTAATTATTTATATTTCATGACGTCTCATGTAATATTACCCAACTACTCACGAAAAAGAAACTGACACACTAAATAGTACTCTTGAGAACCTAAGAAAAGTTACTGCTACATTTCGGACTAAGACACAAGCAGTATTTTTTCAGTAAAACTTTGAAAGCATACTAAAAACTGTACTGATATTTTTGAAAGTGCAGTAAAAATTTTAGAGACAGTTTTTAGGGACGGACGGCAACCAAAAGCACAGGCTTTTTTTCGGTACGGCGATGAACTGTCGCCGATTAACTGTCGCGCGATGAAGTGTCACGGAACCCTTTTTTGGTATACGCTTACTATCCGCGAAGAAAATAAGATTTTTCAGGACCAAGTCTTTACATGAATAACCAAATGTTTCGACGTATTAATTACGTATAGTTCAGTACAGTACAGTTTTGATTAACAATTTTCGTCAAAGAATTATATGATTAGATGTGCAAAGTGTGCAACGTATGCTAAGTTTAACGCAGACGATGATTGTGCGATAGAAAATTACTAAGTTAATAAAAGTGACGTGGTTAGTTTAACCCTTCTAGGATAAGCGGAGAGGAATAAAAATTACTTATATCGTCGCTTGTGCCATGGTTGCCGGAAGACTCAACTACTGCAATGCAGTCCTATACGGTTCTTCGTCCATGAACATCGACAAACTCCAGCGTGTCCAGGTGGTGTCAAAAACGCATCGGCGTGATCATATCACTCCGGTACTCGCCGACCTACACTGGCTTCCTGTCCATTACAGAATTGAATACAAAATCGCATTGCTCACTTACAAAGCCGTGACAATTCAGCAACCGCAGTATTTGTCAGAACTTATTCGTCTCTACGAGACTCCAAAACAGCTACGACCTCGCGGTGCCAACATCCTGCAGTACAGTACAGCAGTTCCCAACTTTTCTAGGAGTGCTTTCTGCCATGCTTCACCCACAATTTGGAACAATCTGCCCGAAACTGTTATTTCTGACATAACTGTATCTACTGATACCTTTAAATCTAGGCTTAAAACTGCTCTATACAGTCGTGCATTCCTCCACTGACATGTGACCTTATCCGCACTTGAGATTCTTCACTTTGTGAAAGACCTAACGTGCATTATAAACCCAGTATAATATAGTAATAATAATATCTCCGTTTAAACTACATAACTTATTTATTTTGCGCAGCTGAACAAATGTTTTTTCACAACTTTTCTTAAATGTGCATATTTTACCAAAGCACACATTTGTGTTAGCTAGGCAGTAGCTCCATAAAATAATGACGAAAATACAGATTTTTTTATTTGTAAACTACCTAATCGCTTAGCTGTCAACTATTACGACTCTCGCATTTTTCCACATTCTAGGATTAGAGTCAGTTAAGGTTAGAGTTAGGGATAGGGTCAGTGGTTAGGGTTTGTGCCAGTGTTCGTTCATTTATGAGAAAGTGTACGAAATTGTTCGGCACAGATTCTTCGTCGCGAGGCGTTTGTGTATAAACAGCTACGGATTAAATGAACAAGATAAATAAGCCTATAGGACGCAGGTTTTACAAATATTTCTCACAGTAAAAACGTCTTGCTCGGGAAGACTATACGGTACTACAGACTATAGATGATTTTAGAGGTATCTCAAAAAGCCCTATTATTTCCAAGGTTTTTGAGCACTGTGTGTTGAATCGTTTTGACAAGTTTTTCTGCACTAGCCCGAATCAGTATGGTTTTAAGAAGGGCGTAGGTTGCACTAGTGCTATTTACCAGGGGCGGCGATTATAGG
>Ga0209367_1013167_pt1 | contig 10697 bp, 6 predicted proteins | sample WorMetLIZISLAND2_FD_187412 | JGI IMG/M metagenome (GOLD analysis project Ga0209367, IMG submission 187412) | Marine gutless worms symbiont microbial communities from Max Planck institute for Marine Microbiology, Germany - Olavius geniculatus... ... | reverse complement strand
CGGCCCACCCCAGCAACAGCTGGGATTCTTGAAATTGGTCCACGGGGTGCTGGTGTCCCAGGGACCCTTCCTACCAAGTTTCGTATACGTAGGCCTTTTCGTTTTCCCTCTAGGTGGAGGCACGTTTGATGAGTTTTTTTCGGGTACGGTCGGCCCACCCAAGCAACAGCTGGGAACCGTGAAATTGGTCCACGGGGTGCTCGTGTCCCAGGGACCCTTCCTACCAAGTTTGGTCTTCCTACGCCTTTTCGTTTTCCCTCTAGGTGGAGGCACGGGACGGACGGACGGACGGACGGACAGCATCGATACATGATGGAGCCTCCTTCTAGGAAGGACGGCCCCATAACAAAGTTATACGGGTAAAGATCGCCTCATTTATCCGGCAAGGGTAGTATTTTCACCATAGGGACCTACGTGTGCTCAAAAATCTCACTACGTATATAGGAATGCATTGAAAAATAAAACTGACACGACGTGTATGGAATGGGTGATTTTACCTCATTTTCAAAATGGTTTGTTGCCCCCAAGTTTGAAATATCAGCGGGGGGAGCTGTGGGTAGGGGTCTGAATAAAGCGCTGCAGAATTGAATTGCGCTGGTTAGCGGACAGCGGAAAGACGTTGCTGCATATCGGACAGTATTAGGCCTATTATCCCGCTCATGCCTATACTGATTTACGTTGATATCATGTTGGCCGTTCGCCGGATTGTGGGACGATTCGTACACTGGGTGCGGAGAAGACAGGAGAGTGAATGCCACGAGTGCTGTTTTAGTGGTTAATTTTTGTAGCCAAGCCAACAGATGATTAGAAGTGCAAAATAGCCTAAACTAAACATGGACGTGCGCACACAGGGTTAGACCGGTGACGAATGTGACGAGAAGCAAGTCATATAGCATATTATTTTTTATACACGTTTTGTCTATTTCGCACAATTAGGCGGCATTGCAACGGAACAGTGCGCGAATCGTCTTACTGCATCAAAGGAGGTGCAGTATTTATGTGTTTATCGCCGCGCCGCCGGACGGGGCGCCGTCACTTTCTGGCGAGTTCTTGTAACTCACGGCGGCTCGGGCGGGAACCATCCACTCACCCATAGGCCTAGCACGTCACACCTGATTGCTGCTCCTCCCTCGAGTACGTTGCTGATATAGGCCTATACAGGTAAAACAGTGCACCGGATGCTGCAAAATGGTATGGTGTCAAAACGTTTTGGTAATTTCCAGTATAGCGTCGTGGAAAAGGGTGGGGCGCAAGTGCCACTCCCCTAAACTTCGGGCTGCAGGAAACTTGTCGGGAAATCTTCTTGTCGGAAGATTATTGTCCAAAAATTTTAAATTTGGGACTGAAACCTCCTATTTGGGGTCAAATCTAGGGGAATAATTGAATTTTTAAGCATCCTTATTCTTCTCCGTCGGAAAAGTGCAACTGTTTGTCGGAATTCCGTCTGAGATTTGCAGTGTCCGTCTAAAAATTGCCCCACCTACTTTTTAACCCACAACGCCGCTGGTGATTTCATCCTGTCCGGTCACTTGGTTCCAACAATTGGGTTTTCCGTGACTGAAATGCTACTGAGAAGCTGTTTGATTTTGATGATATTTGGAGCAGTGCGGCATGACCCAAGAAACTATCGCTCAAATTTTGGTGGCATCCGTAACGCGATCCAGATCCAGATAGGTCCGGATTCACGATCCGAAAATAAAGCCACGGCGGAAGTTTGTGCTCTCTGAGTCTTTACTTTAGGCTACTACAGGCATGTTTTGCCGAGTCTTGCTAAAGTCAGTACGCTATCACACGCTGTCCAGAATGCAGCAGTTCACCTCAGTTATTAGTGCAGGCCTACTTAGGCCTAACAGATTTGCAGTTTTGTCCGGCTTTTATTTTGTTGTAACTTTTGTACAGTTTTTCTTTTAGTCTTTTTATAGTATATTACATAATATATTCATAATTTATTACGTCTTCTAGTGTAATAAACAAAAATCCGATTGAATTGAATAAATCGTTACATGGACTTGCGTTTGCACGAAACGCATACGATTAATCGCTCGTCATTGTCGCAGCTTCAGCTCTGAATACCACCACGCTAACTGGTTCAAGCCAATCCAAGCCCCAGGCACTGCGCCTCCTGTAATCAGCTGAGTGCAATGACCTCACATTCAGGTCGCCCTCGTGTCGTACTTGCGCCGAACTTAATTCAGTACAACTCTGACTTATCGCCGGCCTGGTTTGACTGGCCTCGGCATAAGCTTAACCAAACCGAAAACAGGTGCTCTCGTGCGGTCGTGCCTGGTTTTCGTTTCGTTTCTCCCGCGGTTAAATTACGTCGTCACTTTCTGACAGTTTTTCCACTCAGCTCGACTCAATATAAGTGACGCAAAAATATACCAAAATTGTTATTAATACGGCGAGTACAGGATGCATACAAAAACAAATGCAATAAACTACAAACGACACAGATCGTTAGCCGGTACATAATGAAATAAAAATAATAGACCTACTTAGTTTAACGTATCTAATAGTTCCAGGGAAATAAAAAAAACTAACGTGCAATGAAAACCCGAGCTTAAAAGTCTGAGAAATCAGTTTAAGTAGCCAAATGTGTCATTCGGCATCAGTAGGATATATGAAAATTACTAGCATATGATTATCTCCAGGCTCTGAAGGAAAGTTAGGTTTTTAGCCTTGACTGTCTATCTGTTTGTACCTCTAATAATTGCGCAAAAACCTATTAGATGAGCTTGGTAAAATTTATTTGAGCGTTGCGAAACAATCGATTGCATTTAGGTGGTAACTCGGATACGAAAAAAACGCCCGCCCCAAGTTTGTTCTTTTCGAGTACTTTTATTTTCACTTACTGCGGTCTATAAACACACAGAAACTAATGCACAGATATATGAGTTTAAAGAAAAATTCACTGTAGTAATTTTTTCAACTGATATGCACTATATTATGATTTAGGCCTATAAATGTTTTCAAGCTTGGTTTTTAAGACACGGCCACAAATTTCGTCTTTAATGCCAAGACAAGTGACATCAGCTAAACAAGATAATTATTTAAAAATAAATAATTGATGAAGATATACAGTAGGTGCACAACGCATTTGCGGCGTTTGATTGCCCGATGAAATGATAGCAAATCCCTGAGACATGCTGTCAGTTCAGTGTCCATTTTGTCGTTCGAGCTATTCAACTGAAGTCCAGTTCAAGATGTCGGCAGATGGCGAGGTCGAGCTAGCGACGCTGCCACACGAGGTCCTCCAACTAATGTCTGCCAGTGCACATGCCTCTCCGCTGAACGACGTCGACGGCTGAACGTCGGTCCCAAAATGCGGCTGATAAAGATGATGACGTATAATGGCGGGATCCAATGCCGACAGAAGAAGTCCCAGCAGATGTTGTTGAACGTCGAACTCGATGCCGGCGCCAGCGTTTATCAGTGGTGCTAGAAGCGCTTCCAGACCGACGGCGACGGCGACGGCGGCGGCTGCGGCAGACTTGTGTCTGATGTCGTCGTCATTGTTGTGGATGAAGTGGCAGCGCGTTCCGTACGGACACAGTCCGGTGCTGTGAAACGTTCGACAGAGATTCGTCTTGTACTTGGGGTGACGGGCCACCGTGCGTAGTTCAGCTGGGCCGTGTGCGAACTGACAGCGAGTGCCGTAGAAGCACTTGCCGTTCTCCTCGTACTGTCGGCACAGTTCCGTCTTGTAGCGCTGTCCACGACCTACCCGACTGGAACGCGCACCTGTCGGGCTGCTGCGGCAAGAACCAGGTGCGCTGTCAGCATCTCCGGTCATCTCTACCTGCCCTTGCACGTGCCTGCAAGCATCAAGTCAGCAGTTACAGTTTCATCGTCATTCAAAGTAATCTCAATGACAATTTTATTGCTAGTTTTACATGAAATTTTAATGCGACAATAGCGACTTAAATAGATGGGCTTAATCAGAGTTTTACTTATAATACGACGTATTATATTAAAGCATAAAAAATTATGTCTATTTCTACCTCAAAATAAACCAAAATGCGTTTGACAGCTACGCTCCGGCCTAGAAATGGAAGTTTGACCACATTGCGAGAAAACTCTGAGCTAGTCTATTGGACTTTTGAGAAAAAAACACGAACCGACGAATATCTTACGCTGCATTCACTTACTTACATTTTTGTTTTAGTGACAGTCAGCTAGAATAATAGCCTAATGTACTCAATGCATAATCTCAGACTAGTGTTGTGCGATATCTTCCATACCTAGATAAGTATCGTGAGTACCGACGTTTCGATACCAGTATCGAAGAGGTCTCGATATATCGCGATATATCGTGGTGACACGATACCGCCAAGTATCGTGTCATGACGATACGTGTTTCGATACCACGCAATCGCTCTATTGTTGACAACTGCACAGTGCACACTGCTTGACAGCAATGAAAATAGGACGTCACATCAGAACCATTTTTGTAAGTTAGTAGGCCTCGTATGTTTGCAGTTTGCAGTTTGCACATGCGCTGATAAGTGTTGTGTCAAAAGAGCGCATCTCTAGTTCATTGTGGCGGTTTGTCAATTTTCGTGATAACCGCGGTGCGACTTACAGTGTGTATGGGCCCGGCACGCAATGGGCACGCCGCATGCGCTATAGACCTACGCTGGTCGCCGATGACGAAGTTTTGTTTGCGCTGTCTATCACGCGTTGTCTGCGTATTTAGATTATATTAGTTTTTGCAAATGTGTCGCAGTATTGCATAATAACCAACACTGATCATAATTACATTGAATCACTGGAGTGAGTGAGAGTGCCGCACTGAAACTGTTTTGAATTCGACATCTTTGAAGCTGATCAGTGCGGAATCATCCAAGAAAACAAATTTGTTGTAAAAACGTCGCAAAATAACTGACGACTGACGTTAGCTCAATTCAGAGATGGCCAGTTCCGCTGTCAAGCATATAAGCTTAGACCTAGTAAATATATATTTTAAGCGACGGCGAGGCCCCCAAACGTCGCGGGGCCCCGGAAAACTACCCCCTCCCCACTCCGACGGGTCTGAGGACTAACGTTTCATGTGCACTTCCGGTATCGCGATACTCGATACCTGAGACGGTATCGTCATCGTGGCTCCAATTTCAGGTAGGCCTATCGCACAACACTATCTCAGACTTATGCTCTTTATTTTGCTACGTAGGCCTAATCTTCCCGCCTCGATCACCAGTGTTTGAATTATGAAAAATTAGCTGGGGGGTTCGAACTTCTCGACGGTCGGAGCCCCGACCAAAATTGTGGTGTAAATTGTATGCACAGTATATACATGTAGCTGATCCTCTAGTGCATAATTTGACAGTGTGTTAAGGGGTTGAAAGAACAGTTGGGGGGTTTAATCCGCCCAACCCCCCCCTCTCTCCGCCCCAGCAATTCAAACACTGTCGATCACCCGGACATAATTCGATCGAACGGTCGTTTACTTTCCTCAAGCTTTTTTTTAAACATTTTCTTTTTTCACGAATTTCTACGACAACGTGCATGGTCAGATTATTGCCATATCAATAAACTACGACTTACCGATGTTTCCTTCAGAAGCAGCAACGAGGTTGATTCGTTACTATGAAAATGATAGGCCTGTACGACGCTGCTGATGAACTGTTGATCGTAAAATGTTTTTGCTTTGCTCAATTGAAGATTTCCAACACTAACCTACTGCTTACTGCTTCGTCACTATCTCTACAGAGTTTGCTGTCAGCTGCAGTTTCGACTCGGGACGACGACTTATAACGACGCGCGATCGCGCTGTCGCTGAAATTAATCACACAACATGCTGACCAGTCAGCTTATTCTACCACCCCCTGCGAGACTACGTTCCGCCGGGTGCGCTTTCGTCCTAGGAAACTATGAATGTTCTGCTGTTTACATGCAGGTCGTATAAACATCGAAAGTCCTAGGAAGGAAATTATAATGTTTTATTTTAGGCATCTTTAGTACGGTCATATTTGCATAGATTTCGCATAACTCAGAGGCCTAGTTAAGTAGATATGCAAAGTTGAAATTAACTATAGACTTAATTATGATGGTTTAGTAGGCTCATTTAAACAAGCCTAAGCTCTGCTGTAGGCCTATAATGCTCTGAGATTTGCGTCGCCAACTTGTATGGGCCATAGTCTTAATTAAGGCGCGTGCAGAGCGATCGACATAACCGAATTGAATTGAACTGGCGATTTAGTTTTTGACGAACTGACTAAAAGGCGAGCAGAGCGAGCCCATTGACGCGTACTTGTGCACAGTGACGTAGTCACCGACTCCGCGTTAGACGGTGCATACTGTAATGTAATGCATTACTGCTTGCCCATTGATCAGTTTGTCAAAAACTAAACCATGTCAGTTCAGTTCAGTTCAGTTACGTCGTTCTGTAAACTACGCGCCTTTAAACAGATCTTAGTCCAACATCTTAGATTTCAGCAAGCAATTGAAACAATTGTCTCAGTGAGGCTCTGGTTAAATTCAAACAATTGAAATTTAAATTTTAAACTCTTGCCGTTTTTGCGTCAAGTTTATGCTTGTTTTAAAATAACTAATCGAGACTCAAGATTCCAATCCCAGTCTTTGTCAATTTCAAGTCCTAGTCGTCGTAAACGCGTTCGCCAGAGGACAGCGCATGACTGCACAGAAAGCCATTGTCTGAGTTGATCATCAGCATTCTGCTGCTAGCATCAGTAGGCCTACTGTTGCAGATAGCTAGCCTATAGGCAACGTTAAATGTGTGGCCATTTAATTTAACTGACGGACTGACTGTTTCGTGTAGCAGAAACTTTTCTAGGACTAATGGGCGACGCTAGGAATCTGAAGCTAAGAGGGCAACGGGGGGACGGCAAGGGCCAGGGCACAGGAGGGCAATATTTTTTTGTGTGGGCCAAAATGTCGACCTTAAGGCTATTCAGTTGTTGTGTGCATCGAAAAGATGTAGCGGGGTTCCAGGGGCAGAACCCCATGTCAGGAGATCAGGGGCAAAGCCCCCTGAAGCTGAAACATTTTAAACTTTTGGGCATGCAATGAAAACTGCAAATTTGCCTGTCTTTTAATATTTGGAAATGCAAAAAAACTCACATATAGGCCTACCTATATCTGCGTTTGTTTTGGGAAAAAATGACGTTTGATAAGTCACACCTTGGCATGATTATGGCACCATAAAAATTTTTTCTGGGAGAAGCTGGGGGCAAGGACAAGAGCTTTTGGCTCCGCCCATGCTAGGATCTATTTCAATTTGTTGTGATTTGTCGAGCCTATTGCTACTGTAGGAGCTGAGACCAAACCCGTACCGCCCGATCCACTACTGGATGGATAAGCCATTGTAGAAGTCAAGGTCGATACTGATAGCGCTATGTATATTGCAGTATAATTAGTGTTAATATTAGGGTTAGAGTTAAGGTTAGGGTTAACGTATTTCCAAGATTTATGTGACGATAGACGGACACCGAAAGTAAGTCTGTAACATTGGTCATGAATAAGAATGTACTGAATTGTTAAACCCTGCATTAGGGGTTTTGCAGTAAACCGACTAAAAGGTTCTCTCTTGAGGACAAATAAAAAACCTTTTGTAAACCCACCATAAACCTTGCAGAAACCCATTGTAGAGGGTTTCCTAATAAACCCTAGATTAGGGGTTTCGTACAAAACCAATTTTGGGGGTCTCTCTTGTGGACAGGCAAAAAAACTTTTGAAAACCGAACAGAAACCCACTGTAGGGGGTTCTTAATAAACTTTATATTAAGGGTTTCCCATAAAACCGACTTTTGGGTTCTCTTTTGTGGACAACCAGAAACCCCTTTGAAACCTTCCAAAAACCTGTTTTCTTTGCTGTGTAGCATATACACCGTGTTCGGAAAAAAAGTCTACACTTTTTCCCAAATAACTTCATTAAACTTAAACTTACTTTTACAGCTTTTTTGGCACACATTATGCTGATGATACGCTTTACTAAGAACGTCTAAAACTAATATTCAAAATTCACCTGTCACTAACTATTGCTAATGTAATCATGACGTTATCAAGAATGCCGTTTTCGCGAAAAAATAACGTCCAAATGTGTCTTTGCAAAACAAAAAAAGGACATGAAAAATACAGTAAAAAATCTTGACAGATTGTTGGCAAAAAGTAAGATATTTTTTGCCAAAATTTTTAAACCTGTTTTTTTGTTTTTTCACCGTGGCCGTAGTGTGCACTACGGGAACGTCGTTGTGCAGCCGCTCTTGTGCAGCGTCATCTCTGCAGCGTCGTGACAATGACATTTTGAATAAAGTTTTTGACTCAAAAGTTGGTTGGTAGCAAGTTTTATTACTGTTGTTTACAATACAAGCAGCTGCGAGCTAACAAAATTATTTTGTATTTTTTTTGTTAATTTTGGTGTGGCGTTTTGTTAGAATGCAGAGAGTGTTCCATTTTACAAGGTACAGTGGCGTCGCTGAGGTGGACAATCAGTATATGTCAGTTGCACATTACTTTTTTAATGTTGCTTACCAAAAATTATAAACGTGCGTTTGAATTTGGTAAAGTTATTATATGGAACACTGTTAGCTTTTTTGACCTCGGATACAGTAAAAACGGCATTTTTGATGACGTCATAATTACGTCGGCAGTATATAGTGACATTGTGATATAAAGAGAAATCTTTTCGATAGTATAACAAAGTAAATATTAAGGATGACGAGTTAATGAAAATATATTCAATTTTATTAAAGATATGTCGAAAATGCCGTAGCCTTTTTTTCCGGACACGGTGTATGGACAGGAAAACGAAAGGGCGTAGAAAAACTGACAAACCAAACTGACGCTATTATAACTTTAAAAATATATTGTACTCCTAATTGTAAGGTTTTGGACGCTCCAACCACAAGTTTTTACGTACATCGTAATGATCGTATACGCCTATGATCGTGTTTGCTTGAAAGTTGGAGTAATGGAGTTACTCGAGTCGGACACGGACAGTGACAGTCAGTGGCAGAAGTCGCAGATAGATTTAATCCACTATTCCACTATAGCTGGAGGACTGTCGCCGGTCGTCCGTTCGTCGGCGCTGGGTGGGTGTGTCCTAGTCGTCGCGACATTATCGACCGACCGGATGATTGATGGCGCCTCGGTCACGTGACCGCTGATTGACAGCTGGGCGGAGCATCGCATAATGCCGGGCTGCGCCGGCCGGGGCATGCATGCATGCGGTAGTCAGTGACTGTTTACGGCAGCCGGCGTGCGTGAGTCGACAAGGCGCCGTGTGTGGTTTGTTAAGCCGCTAACTGCATCGGCTGCATCAGTCTCCCTCCGGCGCTCGTTCGCTCCCGGGTCTTCACGCTCGACTGAACTGGTCGCCACGAAAAAAAAACCGCGAGCGTACGCGAAATGGGACGATACGGACGGGTTTATGCGTCGTCGATCGTCGTTCTAACATTTCGTGTAACATTTCTTTGACGTTGAACTATTAACTGCACTGAAGGGGTTACAAGCATTCCGCCTCGATTTGTTCACGGACCTGAGTGTTGCCTGGTAGGCCTACAAATTGGAGGAAAATTAGCAACAAGTAGGACTGTAATCGTTCCTGAACTATGGGCACATCCAGGGTAAGTATAGGCACGCATCGCGACTGCGTCAGTATATAATCAATAGAAGTAAGTTCAGATGAACTTGTTGTAGGCCTGCGTGTATGCGAAAAAGCCCATATGCTTTATGATCTTGCAAAACTTTGCACTTGGATAAGCCCACAGTCCACAAAAACGCAGCAGTTTATTCCTAGGCCTGCAGTTTGAACGCACGTTGAACATGGCGCGCCTGATCGTGTCGCATACTGGTAGTTTACTCGCTAACTTACTCTTTTAAAGTTTTCCATTTGGCTAACACGTACTGAGACGGGAATATTAATGTACGAAGTGGAACCTGTTGGTGATGATGGGAGACCGCAAAAATGCGTGGGTAAGTTGCACTGAATCGTGCAAATAAGCAAGTAAGTAAAGCATATTTTGTAGGCTATAGTGCATTTCGTTGAAAAGAAATCTTTATAATGCACTCATCGCACTGGTAGAGGCTAAACAGAATTGTCAGTTAGAAACTGTTTAAAGCTGCATGTCAGAGTCACATGCTAAATTGTGATTTGGTGTCAATACCTGTAGGGCATGATTTAACTCGCATGCAGAATCGATTGGCTAGAACATCGATTGGAGCGACCGTAGGTTATCTTTTCGCGTGTTCTGTGATGTGTCATGCGAGAAGAAAAAATGTCTGTACGTTGACAGTGAACATTGATCCTGCACTCAGGTCGATGGGTTCATGGTTTAACGATCGTATTTCATTCGTGATCAGCGCATGCGAGCGGGACCAAAACACAGCTTGAGAAATGAGAATTTAAGTAGTACCGGTGAGAAAGACGCGCATTGTGGTCGATCGCAGGGGCGGCGCCACGGTTTTAAAGGTGGGAGGGACAATTTCGCGAGCGGAGCGAGCGAAAAAAATTTTTGACCCCCCACCTTAAGACTACCTGGGGGGTACAAAAATGATTATGGTATGATTATGGTAATTACCGTATGATACGATCGGCTATTTTAGCGACAGCTGTGCTTCTTGTTAACTTTACGTTATTGAAGAAAAAACAACAGTGAAATGACATGTACACATCAAGTTACCCAATATTTTTCACAGAGTTAGTATTTTCATACAAAAACGTCTATAATGTATTTGTG
>Ga0209367_1013166_pt1 | contig 10697 bp, 11 predicted proteins | sample WorMetLIZISLAND2_FD_187412 | JGI IMG/M metagenome (GOLD analysis project Ga0209367, IMG submission 187412) | Marine gutless worms symbiont microbial communities from Max Planck institute for Marine Microbiology, Germany - Olavius geniculatus... ... | reverse complement strand
ATGAGGTGGGAAATGAAACCACCATTCGATGACATATAGTCTCATTAATAAGTGTGCCAAAAATTATTATAATCGGACATTCATTGTTCCAGTTATTGCAAAAAATGTAGTCACATGCTTTTTTTTTGAGACACAGTGTAGTATTAGTTGTGATTGTTGTATTTTCTGATGTGTTGTAGTTGTCTGAGGTGTAGTAGTATCAGCCGGCATGTTGTATGTGTAGGTATTTCATAAGATCATTACAACTGGACATCAGCGACTTCAACCTCTGTTTGATTGTCTACTGACCATCGTTGTTAATGGTAACCCATGCTCTTATCTGTAGTACAGTCATCCCACTTGTTCTATAAATCCTATAAGTCGTATATTTTTGAAAAGAGTTCTATATTGTCCTATATTTTGACTAAATATCCTATAAATCCTATATTTTGACAGTTTACATTTCACGCAACAAAAACACGAAATTTGATGTCACCAGATGTGGTTTCTGTGGTGCGAAAATGTTCTAAAATACGTTTTCAGCTGGGACTCTGTCCCGGACCCCACTGGGGTGGCTCTGACCACTCCTCTAGACTCCATCGGACTCGTCGAAATGGGGGAAGTTGGGGAAGTTTCCACGACATTTCGGGGCCTCGCTGTCTCTGAAAAAATAAAACAAATTGTCTGTTCGTTTCATTAATCAACAAAAACTTTACTGTCGGATGTGGAAGCTACGCAGTTTGTGTGTTCATGATGTTGGGTGCTAGACGTTGCACTGGTATCCGGGTTGAATATTTATACTAAAACACGCGTGTCCTGTAATGTCCTCTATTTTTATTTCATTTCCTATATTTTTTGGCCTGTGTCCTATAAAAATTTGCCAATGCAGTGGGATGACTGATAGTAGTTGTAGTAATAGTAGTGGTGATGGTGGTTTTGGTGGCAGTGGTAGCGATAATGGTAGTGGCAGTGAGTCAGTTCCGAAATGATTAACTGAACAGCAACAAATATGACTGGTACTTATCGTCTCTTAAAAAGTCGCACGTGTCACATCATGTCATCTGTATTACAGCATGTGCTTACAGTGTTCTCCGGCATGAACACAAGCTCGTGACAGTGGATGCCACTCATCAACAGCACGTTTAATAACCACGTGACCCAGAGCAGCCCACTCACTGTTGACTCATTGTTTCAGTTTGTCGACATGCAGTTCTAAAACAAATACGATTAGTGTTAGATGATTTTGTGTGGTCCTAGTGATTTTCTGAGCCAACGCATGCCTTACCCCGTATGAATTCGTTGTTGTCAATGGCCAAACTACGACTTACTGCATTTTGCAAGGTAGTGTAGCAACGACAGCTTTTACATATTATATTATAGCTATTTACACCAAGTTTCTTCTTGATGTTCCATGCCAGAAATTATTAAAATTGGCCAGTGTTTTACGGAGTTATTCAAAAACTAAAAATGTCATTCGTTTTTTAAGACATGGTGTATTAGTAGTAGTTGTAGTATGTTTTAGAGTTGCAGTGTATTTCTTGTTGTTGTAGTTTCCCCGTATCTCAAGTCGTTGTCAATGGTTGCCAGCACAAAACTTCTACATCTGCTCGAAGTCAGTCGTCTCCTTTGACTTCTCATGTTGTCTGTATTTTGTTTCCTGTAAAAGTAATCCAGTTTTTGTGATTCGTATTTAGAAACACTGTATCATGAACTGAAACGTCACCAAAATTTGAGTGGTTGCTACGTTGGCTCACATGACATTGTCAACTCCACTCACAAAGCATATTCTAGGTTATTTTTCAGATCACAGCATTATACAGGGATACATGGCTAATGGCTATGCTGTTACGCTGTGCAATACTGCTGCTGTGTCATCATGTTACCAAAGCATTGTTGGGAGACAAAACTTTGGGGATGAAAAACCCCCCAAAGCTTATGGGCCAAAGAGCTGTACGTCAAAGCCAATATCAAGGATGAGGTATTTTGGTAAGCGCAGCAAGCCCCCTCCAACTGTGAGAGGCCTGGGAGTGCATAGCTCCCCAGCAAGGGATGGCACACAGCCCTGATTGGTGGAAGGGTTTCTGCTATTTTTAGCACTCAGGATGGATGATGTTTCACGGACACTAGCGTGGCTGACCTTTAATCAGAAAATACTTCTCTGGTGGGGAACTGAATACACCGGGAAGGGAAATACTTTTTATAAACAGTGTTGCCGGTGTGCTATGTGGCAGGCATTTTCAACGCCATGGTTCCTGTATGCCAATCCAACCAATCACCATCTGGTCTTCTTTCTGCTTGAAGTCTTCAATAACATCATTCAGTACCAGTTTGATGGTATTTCATGTTTTTTTTGCTCTGTTATCATGCTTTGATATACTCTGTCTTTCAAAATTTTAGATAGCTCTTGCTTCAAACACCTAATTTACTATTTAGTTCATAGATTTTGAGCTCGTCACTGTCATACTGTCAACTATTGTTTACCGTCACACTTATAATGATCATGTTTTACTGTGTGTCATTATGATGTCAGAGTGTGTATTAGCAATATTAGCGATAACCTTAAAGCTAAGATAATCTAGAAACGTTAGTTTCTGGCAGATATTTTTCAAAATAAATTTCTGAACATTACAGAAACACTTGTTCTAAACAAGTCTTGAAATTTGAGCTCAAAGTGGTTACCTTCAGCCTTGACACAGACCTTTAGTGTGTGTTCGCATAGACATGAGTATTAGTCCAGGTGTAGACGAGTTTCTATTAACACAAATTTGTATGCAATTCACTGGCAGCCATTTGCATACGATATGAGTATGGGTTACCTGTGAATTTCAGTCAAAGGAGCAGTTTCTATGCAGGTCATGTTTATATCCATCTTGTATGAAGCAAACAACACAAAAACAGCATTAATTTACAGGGTTCCTACAGGTCAGGGAAATCTGAAAAAAGTTGGGGAATTTGTGTGGCCAGGGAATGGTCAGGGGAAAATGATCTTGGATCATGCAGACTGCAGATATCTTTGATTTTTTGTGTAAATATTAAAAAGCAGGAAAATTTGTGGATTTCATTGAACGTCCAAAAGCTAAAAGTGTTTCAGTTTCAGGTTGGTTTTGCCCCCTGCCCCCCCCTGTTCCTCTGGCTCTCCGACCAGGGCTTCACCTGTCATTTGCATATTGCCGCATTAATACCGTTTCATTACTTTATGATACTGTGGCATTTCTGACATTTGTGCAATGAGGTTATTGTTTCGATAAGGTCAGGGAAATTATCATTCCATGACTATAAAAAGTCGGGGAATTTAGCTACAGAAGAGCTGCAGGAATCCTGATTTAATTCACACAAGCTATGAGGTGTATTTGGCAACAAACTTATGTCGTTGCTGAATTGTTCGCACTGTGTGACTGTGTGTATCTGTCTGTGTGTTTGGGTATCTTTGTGTCCATGTTTTTGTAGGTAATTCAAATCTGGTGTATACAATAATCCGCAAGCGGACAATTTTCCATCAGCTGGCTAACCTAGCCACCGACCACACGTCCATAGCCAAGGCTCTGACAATGAAACAGCAGCGTACCACTACTACTACTGGTGGTGGTAGTACGAGTAGTACTAGTAGTCGGAGGTCGGCTCAGTCGGGCGCTGGCGTTACTACAACAGCCGATGACCTGCCATCAATGGAGGGATCAATCCCAGCATCCGAGGCAGAGCCTGGCACCTTACAAGCTACTCTTGCTGCCACCCCCGGTATGTAGTGTTGTAGTAGTATTTGTATTACTAGTAGTAGTTGTAGCAGCAGCAGCAACAGCACGTTTGTCGCAGGGAAAACAGTGAAGTTGATGATTTTTTCTCTGTATTGTCCTCAGAAAGACATGGGAAAGTTAGCAAAATTTTGGACTTTCCATGTCTTGTCGTGAGGATGCCACAGCCTTGTCATGGGCATCGCGTGGAAAGTCAGTGTAGTTGAATTTGGGCTTAATGTGGTTCATTGGGACGGCTACGTTAGATGTTGTTTTTGTTTTTGTTCGTTATGTGCATTTTTGAGTTCTTTTTGTGTTAGTTTTTTTTGTTCGTTTTGTTGAGAGTTATCGATTTCATTATCGCCCAGTTGTTCACTGCTAATCTTGCATGACTGTAACGTTACACTCACTATGATCTGCTTTCCTACTTGCTCCTGTGTTATTTATATAGTACTTTCTTGTGGTATCTTTATCTAGACTCATAGCCAATAGCCATATTGAATACTGAGGGTCCACTTTTTTTGAACAAAGCTAGAAGTTCTTCCATTTTCAAAGCGTGTCATCTTTGCAATTTACAATGTGAGCTCCCAAATGTTTTAAAATTTAACATGCTGTGTTAGTAAAATGGTAAACTGATGCAAAAATATCTGTTTGGCATCGCTTCCATTTCCGTTGGCTGATAATTTGCCGATTATTAGGCGCCAGTAATCGGCCAGTGCCTTGGGTGCTTGTGTAGCATTTTTGCTGATTTGTGTTGTTTTTATCAGTCGTCGTCGTTGTGCCGGTATTTCTCGATCATCCGTCCTTCACTCTGCCATTGGATGAAGTTTACCGACCATCAAACTGTGTTTTTTTGCCAACAACATGGAATTTGTACTGCTCGGAACAGTCGTTTGATGACAGCAGCAGTGTCAGTACTAAGGCGAATGTCACTCACAGTCATTTTTACAGCAGCCTCAGTGCTAAGACGAGTATCACACAAAACCAGACTTTGAATTTTTCTAGTAGAGACAGACGTGGTCTCGACACACGGCGTAATTTGTGTCTGTCTGCCATGCGACTGAAGAATGAAACAAAATTGTCCACCGTGCGCCTGAAGCCCGCACCATCGACTTGGACCAGTAGCAGCCAAAGCCGTAAAGTGGAAGACAAAACATTGGGCCAGTTAGCTAAGCAGAAGAGTTACAGCGACGTCTCAGTGGGTTGCAGCGACGTCGTCATCAGTGACGTAAAACGCCGTCTTGCAGAAATGTTAGGTAAGACAACCGGTGAGGGGGTTAAGCTAAGGGGCTTCAGTCTTTTAGCCTCTTGCTACGATCTGCCACTGCATTGTTTTTTCTTCCATTTATTGTTTCGTGACACTTCAAGCAGCTGTTAAAAACTTTTTTTGTTTCGGGTGCTCGCAATCTGCGGTTTGCATTACGACTGACTTGACTTTCAAGTTTACTTACGTTCTTACTTACTTGTGGTCTTTTGGATTTCTGTCCGCTTTTCTGGTCTTTCGTTGCTGCTGTTTCATTGCTGCGTTACAGCTGCCGATGTCTATCCATCCTTTTATCACTTTGTCCTATACAGGCTTAGCAATGGTATTGTCGTATTGGAGTTGGAGGGTGCAGTTGCCCACCCTGAATTTTGTTCTGTAAATATGGGGCTCAAAACCCCATTTCACACAAATTTAATGGCAAAATTGAAATTTTGAGCTTTGAGCTGTTTGTCAGAATTCTGTTGGAATTTTGCAGCATCTGTTGGAAACTTGCAACTTTTTGTTCCCCTTACTTTGAAACCACGACCTTGCTTGGGCTTATAACTCGACAATAAATAGCTTAGAAAAACCGAACATGTTGTGACTGAACGTTCCTTGGGGCAGGACTAACCTGTCTTCGACATTTTTAGCTCAAAACGTCAAGTGCTAGGGCTAGGGTTAGTGTTGCGCAGTGCAGTGTCTACAGTAATACTGCAGATATAGGCGGACAGCCACATATCATGTCGAGACTGGGTCGACGACATCTTTGCTTGTCTTTGGTCATCTTACGTTTTCTTTGCTTCCATCATATGACTTTTTGTCATCTGGGATGTTGTGAAAATTTTTTGTATTGGTATTATGAAATCATCGTTGCTGAAAATGCTGGTGACGGCGAAATTTATACCGGAAGTATAAATAATGGCATTCTGCGCATGCTGTAGGCACTTTCTGGATGTCGTAAGTTTTGAGTCTTGCACGACATTGGGGTCGCTGAATTTAATTTCATTGCAGCTGTTGTAAATTACAGCTTATGCACATGCGGAGAGTGAAGGTGTTGAGAAATAAACTGTTTGGCATTGACATACAGTCAAAATTTCGATACTTTTGTAGGAATTTAATGTTGCTAGTTTCATTTGCTTGTATCATATTGTCGTTGTCATTGTGGCTAGAGGTTGGAGACAGAAGGGGCAGTTGTCCCCGCTTTTAATTTTGGGTTGTCAGAAAATTGTTGGAAAATTTTTTCCTTCCAAAAATTTTTGTTGAAAAATGCAAACTTTGGTTAAAAAATGCAAATTTCTGTCCAAAAATGCAAATTTTGGCATAAAAAAAACCAAGTTGTAGGAAATTTAGGGTAGAATTGAAATTTTTGAGCACCTATCATTTTTGCCATCAAAAATTTTTAACTATCAGCGACCTCTGTGGGAACTTTATAGTGTTTGTTGGAAAATTGCAACTGTTTTCTGCCCCACCTACTTTTTTAACACACGACATCACTGCGTGTTGTAATATCATGTGTGTGATTGTGATCGGATTTCCTGTTGCTTTGCTGTTCATGAACATTTTTTATTTCAGTGTTTATTTTCCGTTTTATGTTGATTTGAGTTGCTTTGTTTGTTTCTCTGCATCTGTTTGTGTTTTTCGTCGTTCTGTGTCATTATGCAGCCGTTCCGATAGGCCACATTACTGGTCTTGTCTGTTCATCCGTCCATCTCTTTGTCTGTCTTCTGCTTTGTTATTACTGTGTGTAAACTCTTGGAAAATTTTAACGGTGTCTCAAAATTTGCTATAACACGTGGAGTGGAATTACCGTCAATGCGGGCAGCCAGCTTTACCAAATTATTACTATTAGAGAGTCTGTCAAGTGATTAATTTTTTAAGTTGCATTAACACATGGCATTAGTTATTTCAGTTGCACGTTGATGCATTGATTTGACAGGTCTATTTACGTCGTAGGTTGTCATTACTGAAGGACGACACATCTCATCTACGAGATGAGTCTATGGTCGAACTTGCAACAAACAATAAATAACATTATCGCAAGCATAGCAATTTATTTTATTAACTTGTTAACTGAAAATATTACTAGACTTGTGATGGAACCACAAGGTAGTATTTAGATGAATATTATTTGATTCTCAGTTAATTGAATACTGGAATTCATGTTTCATGGATTTTATGTATAAGTGTTAATTTTTAGTGGCATTAATTGTTTTAATTGTGATTAATTTTTTAGTGCATTGATTCAACAGCACTAATTGTTGTTATCATCATTATTATTATTAGGTCAACTTTTTGACTGAATAGGTTTAACAAAGCCAATCTCTTTCCATAAGTCCGTCCATTCAGCCACAAATTTTTCTCATTTTACTGAAAATTGGCATGCAAGTAGAGGTTGATGAGTGCGACATGACAGATGACCTATCCAAGTGATTTCAAGGTCAAGGTCATGAGATCTTTATAGTTAGAAATCCGTCCATTTTTTAGGTTGCTATCCTCCACCATTTACAATCATAGAGCTGGCTAATAGTGCATGAGATGTTGTTTTTTTTCATGTCAAGGTATTGACAAAATGACGGAGAAATCCCCAGCATCTGGGGTCCATTCTGCTGAAACATTTGATGGTACTGATCATCAGCCAACAACTGCTACAATGACTACTACTACAGCTACTACTGGTGATGCCCAGACACCTGCTGCTGAGTCTGAATCCCGTCTACCAACTACTACTACGCCTGCTGCAACTCTGCCTGCTGCTACTACTGCAATAGAGGCTGCTGTGCAGAAAATGTCAACACTCACGGAGTTGACTGTTGTAAGTGACTTGACAATTGTTTGTACTAATAGTGTTAGTGTTGGTAATGTTCTAGTGGTGTGATGTGTTAAGTTATTGACCACAGTCTCGCATAGGGCTGATTTTGATTGTTGTGATATTTGCAACTGTTCAGTGTCTGCCGCAGGTCGTAGTAGTAGCAGTAGTAGTGGTGGTTGTAATAATTGTAGTCGTTGTTATATCTAGTGGTTATTATGTTATCTGCATAAAGCAACCATCATCTGCAAGTAATTGATTGAGTCCAGCAACTCTTAATATTGTTGGTGGTGGTAGTAGTAGTAGTAGTAGTAGTTGTTGTTGTTGTTGTAGTTGTTTTTGTTGTTGTAGCAACCAGGAAGTCCGACTGAGTCGAGTAAGTCTTCCATGTCTCCAGTGAAACGAAGCAGTTCTCTGAGTTCATCCGCAGCATGGGTCGCGTCACCAGAATGGGTTTGTACCAGGCTTGTTGAGCATTCCACTGATAACTCTTTTTTGAACTTCGTCTGGTTCACTGATGAAAGAATGATTACTACTGCTGCCCATAGTCACTTGGGAAGTATGAAGTCCGGTGTCTTGCTATCCAGAAACTGAACCATCTCACAAGCTCGGTGTGATGATGCATTGTCTTTCTGGAAGGTGTTGAAGTCCAACTATCCCCAGTCGCCACTAGTGCGTGGACAGACTGAACACGATTGTTTTGGGCATTTCTTGTGGCTGCAATGGTAAAACGTCGACAGTTTGTCATCAGTGAACCAGATGAAGTTTATTGTTGATGCAGCATAGCTACTCAGCAACTGACAGCACTGGCTGAGATGAGTAAGCTAGTTGTCACACCACATGTCATGATGTCACCGTTAGATCACAACTAGCAATGAATATTTAACTATTGGACATGTTTTGTTTACATGTTTTATTTTGCGTTCATACTTTTTGCTACAGCTGCTGAAAATTCTGTGCAAATTCATTGTCATTTGATTGAGTTATGAAAGAAAGAATACAGGGCTATTTTTATCTGAGGGGAGTCTAGCTGCATTTTGGATGATCTAACAAGAACATGTTAGGTGTCAAATTTAATTGTCTATGCCGGAGCATAAAAAACAAATTTACTAGTATATTGCCTCAACACAGCAACACAAAACTCTTTCAGATTTTTTGTTTGCTGTGCTGTTATCAGAAATTAAAACTATTAGCTAAAAGTATTAAAACTATTAAAATATTGTTATTATCAGCATGTTTATAATATGGTACACCTGACATGTTAGGTCATCCAAAACGCAGCTTATATTGCCTGGTAATTGTGTCTATAATAGCTCGGGGTGGTCTATAGCCTGGTGGGTGGTCTGTTTGTGTAGGTTCAATCGTGGAAGCAGAAATTACCACTCCAGACAATAATGCGCCTGCTGCAGGTTCTTGTTCCTCAAGTGGAGAAGATCTGCATCGACAAGTCTGTTTATTTTGTATTTATATCTATATTTTATGTATTTATGTACTTTTTTCTTACTGTTAGGAGTGATCCTAAAGATATAAAGAGCTGTTCTATAAGAGAAATGAGTCAACTCAGCCTTCTACCCTCAGCTGGATGGGAAAATTGCAGTGGCTATGGATTGAAGGCATGGTATGGCTGATTGGGGCAGTGGTACGTTTCCTGGTACAGGCAACTGATGGCCACATAATGCTCAGAATTGTTACTTGATAGTGAGTGACCTGACTGGCAGTTGATTAAAATTTGGCCAATGAGCGTTTGCTTGTGCTGAACTGGACAGTCTGCCATCGTCGCTTCAAAGTTTTCTGACACTTTGTCTGTCAAATGCAATCTAAGGACGATATTATTCCAGTGTGTGTTTTTTGCCTGATGTTTTATTATGTTTCATTTATCGCATTGTTCAGACATTTTTTTGCAAATTTTGTGGTTGATTTTTTTCCTCAAGCCTGTAGACCAGTGGACATTTCCATGTTTTCTCACTGACTGAACGACTGTTCGATTAACTGATTGACTGACTAACCGATCAGTGAACAGCAGATCGATGGACTGATCAATTGAACAATCAGTCAGTCATTCAGTTGCATTGACTGACTAACCGATTGACCAGCAACTGTCAAAGAACCTCACTGACCGATTACCAATGGACCGACTTCATTCATTCTGAAGCTGCCATAGTTTGAAGGTTTGATAGTTCAAAGGGGTGTACTGCAATATGTATTTTCACTAACTGTAACCTTCACCCTAACTCTAACCCTAACCCTACTTTTACGGAGATGTGGAGATTGAGCCAACATCTGTAGAAGTGTATAAGAAAGAACCCTAAACCTTTTGGATCATCGAAAATTCGGACTAACAAACCTTCGGATTATTGAGCTGTCGCCAACTGACTGGTTGTCCATTGACTGACCAACCAATTGACCAACCAACCCATCAACGACTGACCAACCAACCGATTGACTCACTGATGGACTAATCAATTGACTTACCATCCTACCAGCTGACTAATCAACTTACCGACCAACCCATCAACCAACGGTTTTCTGATGGATTGACTGGCTGTTGCAGAGGTCTGACGGATGAGTCTGAGATTCTGAAGTTTCTTCAGCACGGGACTCTGGTAGGACTTCTTCCGGTTCCACACCCGATCCTGATCCGCAAGTACCAGGCAAACAGTGGCACGACGATGTGGTTTCGAACCTACATGTGGGGCGTCATCTATCTACGGTATGTAGTAGTAGTAGAGGTAGTAGCAGCAGTTATAGTCATAGTCAGAAGTGGCAGTGACCTTTCATCATCATCATCATCATCATCATCATCGACAACCGTGGGCTCAATGCCCGCTGGTGTCTGACGCCATTGTTACTATCGCTGCCTACCGCTGCCTATCTAGGGCAGCGTGGCTTAACTCCTGCAGGGTTGCCCCACACCACTGCTCAATGTCATCTGACCATTCTC
>Ga0209367_1013165_pt1 | contig 10698 bp, 8 predicted proteins | sample WorMetLIZISLAND2_FD_187412 | JGI IMG/M metagenome (GOLD analysis project Ga0209367, IMG submission 187412) | Marine gutless worms symbiont microbial communities from Max Planck institute for Marine Microbiology, Germany - Olavius geniculatus... ... | reverse complement strand
TATTCACCAACACAATGTGGTAGAAAACAAAACAAAAATATATAAAACAGTTACTAGGCTATAGCATATCACAGACGCACATAACCTTAACTATAACAGTATTCTAACAGCTTAGCGTATAGCGTTAATTCGTTTCTGTGGTTTTGAAAGTGCTTCTCAAAATTTGTGATAAAATTTTTGATAAACGTTTTGTTAAATAAAAAACGTTGCAGGAATAAAAAAAACGTAAGAACTCGTTTATTACACCAGTGCTCTGTAGTATGATGCGGTGTGGATAATGTGTGGTACAGAGGTGGGCACGCCACGAGGACACGCAGGGCAATGAATTCCACAACTTCGTTCTGCTGTCGATCTACAAACTGTCGTTCTTCATTGTCATCACAACCATCGGTCTTAACCTCATCCTTGGCATCATAGTCGACACCTTTTCTGAGCTCAGAGATAAAAAGGTAAACTTACATTACAAACAGCGCTTCATTTTTGCCAATAATTTCCTGTGTGGCGTACCGGTGTCCCAATATAAAATCGCCCCCTCAGAAAAGTCTTCCCCGGCCGACAATTTACTGGCAAAAATCCGTCCCGCCCGGCGGCCGCCCTGGCCGGACGGATTTTTACCGGTAAATTGTCGGCTGGGGGAGACTTTTCTGGAGGGCGATCTTATAATGGGAAGACTTTTTGGGGGCCGACAATATTTTAATATCAAGTCCGTGATTATCTCTCCCGGGTGGATTTTTCATGGGGGATACATTTTAATGTGACACCAGCACTTAGCGTGGAGGCGGTATACGCTGTATCGGCAGTTCTTGTCACTGGCTTTGTGGCAGAAGAGAGGGAGGAAGGGCAATTGCCCACCCTAATTTTTTTGCTGTTGGAAAATATTTTTTCTCAGAAAATGTAAACTTTAGGGTTGAAAGCCCCCATTTTGGGAAAAGTTAGGGGCAAAATTAACGTTTTGAGCACCCATAATATTCTGTGTGAAATTCGCATCTATCTGTTGGAATTCTGTCTCAAATTTGCTGTTTATTTTTGTCAAAAAATTGCAAATTTCTGCCTGGCTACTGGTTCTTGTTGTCACATTGACGGCAGGTGCTGTCCATTATGATTTGCAAGCTCCAAAATGTCACACAGCTATGCACCAAATGCGTTTCTCAAGCTCAAAATGCACCGAAAATCGTTTTCGGCAGCCGGGAAAACTTACGACACTGAAGCTGCGTTTACACAGACACGAGTACGAGTACGAATACGAGTTCGAATCCGGGTTTCGTTTTACGAGTGAATGCTTTGCGAATAAAACAACAATATTTCACTGCATCGCTAATAATTTTACTAATACCTCTAGCAGTGAAAAATTCAACAACGACGTAAGTTCTGACGTCACATAAGTGTCATGGCTTGTATAAATTAAATTAACGTTATCTGCCTGTCGTTTACTTCACAAGTAACCCGTACTCGTATCAATATGAACGACCACCATTGGAATACATGCAAACTCGTGTTTCCTGGAACCCGTAAACGGGTACTCGTACTCGTGTCTGTGTGAACACAGTGTTAACGGCCGCCTCAGTCACATTCCCTCAGAAAAAGGATGCCCCGTTTTATTTTCATCCCACTGGCGTTTTGATTTCGGGGTTTTCAGCACGTCAGTTTTCGTCGCAGCGCTGTCTCGATTGATATTATGCCGCCACTTTTTACCGCCAGTTAAGGACTATTTAGTTATAAACGTGAGGAACAGTTTGAAAAAGATGACAGTGTTCTTGATACTCAGACCTTCCCTATCTTTTGTGATACCAAGCGATGTGCTGTATAGAAATGGACTTCACATTCTCAGATCTATAGTATACTGTGCGAGATAAAAAAAGGCACACAAACCTAATGACAAAAAAAATTAATGGTCACGGTAACCGTCAAACGACAGCTAAACCTGTTGTCACTGTTTAACATTGAAGTAGGCCTAGCTCATGCTAGTACTAAGGCAACTTTATTGAGTAATTGACTGGCAATAATGATGTTGCTGCAGTGGACTGCGGAGGCTGACATGCGAGATTTTTGCTTCATATGCGGCGTCAACAGCTACAAGTTTGAAAGTCGCTCTTACGTACGTACCAGATCTCAACTTTCGGCGGTTCTCGTTTATTTGTCCTTCAGCGAAAGAAACCCCTGGTGAAACTTTAGTCTGATAGTATAACAAGACATTTGAGCTACTCGCTCATAATCGCTCATGACACGCGCGACAGCTACATAAACTTTTAGAATCTACATGTATGCTGAATAATTCCGTCGTAAACTTTTACGGCAACTTTGGCCTAGGTTTGAATTGAAAGACAGAACAGCTAATGACAGAAAATTAGTCACTTTTAACCACCCTGCTGTTTACCGATGCCTCTTCGGACTTCCTGGCGAACATTTTTGTCGCCGAGAGTATTCAAGTATCTTTGTTCGTTTTCACATAGTTGTCACCGAAAGCGAAACAGAAAAATTTAGTCAGAGTGGAACGGACAGACAGACGGACAGCTGTACGATAGCTAGTAAAATAGAAGCATGTGATACGGTGATTATAAGAAATCTAAACATAAATAAACTACATTTTACAGCACGTCAGCATGCGATGCAAAAGCCCTCTCTTAGCTATCGTAGAGACGTCTGTCTGTGTTTGTGTCCTTCTGTCTATTTGTTTGTCACACTCTGCTGCTCTATCAAAATGGTGCAATTTAGGATCACGAAGTCTTTGCTATCGGCTATCTGAAAAACTCTATAGTTTCAGGATCCGTCAAGCTTATCCAGAAATTCGAAAGGAGTCACCCGATCTATTGCGTCAAATGAGAGGAATGACCTAGGATTAATTTTGTCGATCAGTATACTGCAAAGTGTTGCAGAGTGTGTTGTGGTGGAATGTTGCAGGGGTTTTTGTTGCACGTGACGCATGAGCACAACATGTGGTCTTACATGCACTTTATGTTGCATCTCTGTTTCACTGACCCTAACGACTACACCGCGTTGGAACTTTACGTTTACAAACTGGTCAGTTCCACTGATGGAATCTCATACTACTATACACGATGTTTCATAAAAAAACCCTTTTTTGTTTTTTTTTCATACCTCACTCGAATGATGATCAATTTACACAAAATTTGTACTAATTATTGCAGAAGAAATACTTATTCCAAATATTGCAACGAAATACGGCAGTTGATTAAATATTCTTTGCCAGTTTTGACGTAATGCTGACGTCATAATGTGTCACTGGTACAAGCTTGATAGTCTCAACTGGTGCTGTCAATTGCTACCCTGCTTTGATGGTGAACTTAATCTGGTTCGCTAATGAAAAATGTTTATCATGTCAGTACTAAACAACATGGGGACATGAAATCAGGCGTCTTGCGATCCAAAAACGCAAATATTTTGCAAGCTCAGTGTGCTAGTGCACTGTCTTGCTCGAACATGTGAAAGTCCAGCTATTCCCACAGACACGCAAATGCGATCGCTTTGCACGTTTTTGTGGCTGCAACAGTAAAACTTCAAAAATTTGTCATCAGCAAAGCAAATTTTTCACCATCGGAGCAGGGTAGCACCTGACAGCACCAGTTGAGACTATCAAGCTTGTACCAGTGATACATTATGATGTCAGTGTTACGTCACAACTAGCAAAGAATATTTAATCAACTGCTATATTTTGTTGCAGTATTTTGAATTAGTATTTCTTCAGCTACAACTAGTACAAATTGTGTGTAAATAGATTTTATACATATTATAACTTTTTCCATGTTGGCTGAAAGGTGCTATGCATAAATTATATAACCATAAAATTGGCTATTTTTGGACTCCCCAATTGTCAATTATCACAATCTAATTCTTGGTTGCTGTAATAATTTAGCGTTCGTTTCTGTCCATTTTTATGTAGTTGCTCTCTGTTTTTTTACTTTCTGTGTAGCCTACTTGTTGCTTGTTGACTGTATAGGCCTTCATGTGTCGAGAATGTTCATTCTCCATCTTGTACAACAAATGCACAACAGGTCGAAGCCGTGGAGTTTGAGCCGTGTATGTGCAATGGTTGTACAACATGGAGCATGAACATTCTCGACAAATGAAAGTCTGTACAGTCTACTAGTTGTGTCATGGAACGTTTCTTGGCCAGTGGTCTTGACTGTCTGGAACTACGGCGCCTTAGATATGATCTTACTTTTACTTACAAATTACTTTCCAACAAATTGCACACTGACAAAGATGGCAATATGATAACATCCAGTTTTCCGGCATTAATAGACATTGATGTTGATAGTCTCTTTTCATTTAATTCATACTTTAATACACGGGGCCACGTTTGCAAGCTGTACAAGACACGGTGTACCAAGAGTATTCGCCAAAACTTTTTGCATGCAGGATTGTCAATATTTGGAATTCTCTGTCTGACTCGGTCTGCTTCAGTTCTCAGGCTGCTTTCAGCCAATCCCTTAAAGACACTGACTTGTCAGCATATTTGCGATGTTACTGGCCATGTTAGTAGCCTAGCTTTTGTGTTTTTAGCGTTGGATTTTTTTATGTACCGGCTGGGCAACTGTTAGCGTTCATTTATTTGTGTCTGGTTGTCCAGCTGTGATGTTACATTGCAATTGTTCTGTATACGTCATCATGAAATAGACAAATAAATGAACAAATGGTAAGCTGCACATGCGCCTAGATGGAGTCGGAGAATCTGGACTTCTTCCCAATGAACCGCGCGCTGTCCCTGGCTCGCGAAGATGAAGACGAAACCGACACGAAACTCGACGAGTTGATAGCTCAGGTCAACCTACTCGTCTGCAAACAGAGAGAACGGGTCAGAAACGCGCTGCTTTGTACATCCAGTGATAGGCACTGGCGTAGCCACGGGGGTGCACTGGGGCACGTGCCACCCCCTAGAAGCCTACTCAGTTACTCAAAATAGTGTCAAAATGCACAAAACATTTTATTCTCACACACGAAAAATCTAAAAACTTTCTGGAAAGAGGCACAGCCCCTCCCCAAACCTTTGAAAAATCGTTAAAAAGTCGTTTTTATAAAAATGGCAAAACGTAAATTTATCAAAACGTAAATTTATCACAGCTATGATCGAAAGTGACAGTATATAAATGTTATCGTGATTTTATCACGTGACATACGGCTGTCTCCGAGCACGTGTGGATGTCTCCCAGGGCCTGGAATGTCCCTTTTAAATTTAAGAGGTGGGGTACAAGTGGACGTGGTAGTGTAGAGAAAAATAAAAGGTCTGTTACTTGCTATATATATTATTATTATTATATATATTATATATATATATTATATATATATATATATATATATTGTTACTTGCTTTTTACACAAGTCAGTCACCCACTCAGATTCGTGACCAGGAACGCTTTACAAATTACAATATCCAAAGTGCATGGCAGCTGATTGGCATGAGCTAATGATACCGCAGCGCAGTATGCAGCTATTCGTTGCCCACGTCAGCAAACAATTAGACCGCGGTTTGCAGCTAGCAGACATAGCACCACCCAAATCAGCCACACCAGGCCTTTACCCAGCGCATTGGAGGTTAATTTAACAATATGCGCTACATAAATTAACATTTTACTTACTTACTTCGTTACTTCATCCCGTAGCCCGTAGAGGCCTACTCATTTCCCATCCCGCTGAGGGTAGAAGGCTGTGTGGGCCTGCAATATGATTGTCCATTTCAGAGTATGGATATGCCATTTCATGACCAAGCCCACCCGGGTGGGGCTTGTAAGTTCTGTTGATAAGCCGAGCTGGTGCGTGCAGTAATGCTGTACCTGTCCGCTAGGTGGCTGCCGGTGTGGCGGCACACGTGTCGCTGCTGGTTCATGTGTTCTGCTAAACAGGTGTATCACAGGTGTGCGATAAAATAGAATAAGGTTAAATACAATAGAGCAAGCTAAAACAACTGTAAAACAAATAATACGAATTATGTGTACACTGCGTCCCGTATAAAAGATCTTCGACATTATTAATAACTTAAGCAGCGACGACCAGATTTTGGTAGTTTTTGGTACGAATATTTTTGACACAACTGTCCACCAAATGACCATTTGTTCCCACCTTACTCAGCGTCTGTTTTTGCATTAGCTGGTCATTTTTACTCCTCGCGCGCTACATTCCTAACGTAGCGAAGAGGAGTATATAAGATCAGTGTAATATTGAGCACCGACGGTGACCGACCGACCGACGACCGACCAACGACCGACTTGTGTTCCTGGAAGAGCCTTTCTGGAAGAACTTCAAACGGCCATATCTCCATAATGGTGCTAGATAGACGCATGGTCACTATGGACCACCGATAGGAAGTCGACCCCCGGGAGTCGAATGGTCACGTGACCGATGACGTCATTTGCGGTGTGAAAAGAAAGGAACTAAAAAACAGTAAAAAGAATACAGGAGAAAATAATGCGCGCGAGGAATACATTAGATTGGTGACAATCTAAAATATTTCTTGTCTTTAACTTACACATTGATAATGTCAGGAATGTTTTTTGGCGTTTTTGTTCATATCAACGCCTATCTCGTGTGTTTCGGTTTCCCCATGTAATGCAAAAGCATTTATTGGGGGGGGGGTAAGATGGGAACTTGAATGGTCGTTTGATGGCCAGTTGCTTTGGGAATATATGTACCAAAAATTACAAAAATCTGATAATTATTTTTGTTCATGTTACAGTCGATATACTCAATAACGTATTCCTCGTGGTTAAAGCCTTAAGGAAATATGCAGAGTCGGTGGAAAGGCCCCCGTACCCTCGGCCGGTGGGGGCCTCACGTATGCTCAGGGGCCTCATGCTGAGTGTGAAAAAAATTTCTAGATTTTTGGCAAATATATTCAAAATATAAAACGAATAAACATGTGAAAAGTTTACCCAAAGTGGACAAGTCTATTACTGTACAGTAATCTGTAACTTATTGCGGCCTACAGACGTCATTGTTTTGGAAAAAAACAACACAAATTGTATCTGTTTTTTTGCGTTTTAAATTTTTTTAAAAGTGGACAAATTTGCGACTATCAGTGAACGTCCAAAAGCCAAAAGTGTGTCAGCTTCAGGGGAAGCCCCCCTGACCCACTGACCAGGGGCTCTGCCCCTGAACCCCACTGGGGGCTTTGCCCCCAGACCCCCTATTATAGGGGCCTCACACTTGTATTGGGGGTCTCCAACTCTCTAACTGGGAATATGCGTTCCAGCTTGTGTCCCCAAAGCTAATGCTCAGCACAGTCAGATAGTCTGAGTCTCCAATATCGTTTAGAGTACGGAGTGTCTGAGCGTTTATGTCTACTTGCCTATGTGTACCGGTTTGTTTGTCTGTCTGTCTGTCTGTCTGTCTCTGTTCGTAGGACGCGGAGAAGCTGCGCAAAGCGGCAAGGCGAAGACAACAGCTCTGGCAGCGACGTCACACCGTCTTAGCTGCTGCTGCTGCTGCTGCTGATGATGATGATGATGACGATGACAGTGAGGATGACGATGATATCAGCACATCTCTATGATGTCACGCGATCACGAAACACTTACTGACAGCGAGCTGCAGCTTCATGGCTTAAGAAATTAGCGAAACGCCAGGAACTCCCATTTTTCTGACAGGCAGCTGCAAATTTCCAACAGAGGGTATTATCAGTGCTCAAAATTTTGCTTTTTCCGTAAATTCGCCGAAAATTGAAGGACTTTTAGCTGTAAATTTTGCATTTTTTGCAGATAATTTTTCGACAGGCTAAAATTTGTAGAAGAGGTGAGGATGGGAGTTGCCCATCCTGTTCCCTGTCAATGAGAGTGAACTTCAGTGCATAGTTGTAATTAACGTTCATTTATGACCGGTTCTTCTGTTTTTCGTTATAAAAGCGCATTTTACGTACCGACGCTAGTTTTATTTCTAATAAATGTTGAACGGTCATTGTGAACACAACATTCATTCGAAATATATGCATACAAAAGTAAGAGTGTTACTAACAAAGCAAGGACCGTAGTAATTTGCCAGAAGCCAATGGCCTAACTTCGTCGTCGGCGCCTGGAAGCAAGATAATGCATGGGCAGCATGGCGCCTCCCACTCCCTTGGCCCGCCATTTGTACAGAATTTTTAAACAGCCTATGTATTCTACACACGGTGTTGTATAAAAAGCCTTCTTTTTGTTTATTTCATAATCAGTTGAATGATAATTTGGCTCCCGCCCCAGCCGAAATTTTAGCCTTAAAAGACGACATCAAATGGTAACAATTTTAAAATTTTTCTCGAGTATTTGACAACACTCTGCACCAAAGATGCGCTACTCACTGTGCACACACAGAACGACAGACAGAACCTCAACATGAAGTGAAAACATTATATCCGCCAAGATCACCACATTTTACTTGGCGGGGTTTGTCGGAGATTGAGAACAGTATGATACTGTTTCAAAAATAGAGTCTTGGAATCTGGCGCCCCTGTAGCGCCCCCCTTGGCGCCCTCTTGGCGCCCATTTTGAGTCGGCGCCCGGAAGCAGTGCATCCGTTTGCTTCCCGTATAGTTACGCCACTGGCAAAAGTGGAATCGGTGATCGGTGACCTGCCACTTGGTGAATTATCGTCTTTGTTCGTAAGTCGAAAGCAATTGCATGTTTTGACTAGGGGTTCGATTCGACCCCATATTTCTTTTTTCCTAAGAGATCAGGGACCCCCATCTAACACAATGAGGGGTCCTTGGACCCCTGCCAACTAGCACCTAAATCCGTCGGTCGGTTTAAGCAGGGTGGACAAATGTGACAGACGACAGTCAGACAGACCACGCTACAAAAAAAATGTGCATGAATGTGCCGCATTGCTTGTTCTGCAAGAACGATTTTGCTTGAAAATAACGGGTTTCGTATTGAAATTTATTTAGGCCTACTAACATTCGTGTAACAAAAATTTGATGTACGTGAAAAAAACTTGCACCACGAAGCAGTGTCTAGTAAAAAGGGCCGCGTTTTTGACTTTTACAAATGTATTTTCTATTTTTCCATATAAACGCGTTGTAATGTTTTTATTGTTTCCATAATGTTTATGACTTCTGTGCCAACTGCCGCTGTACGTCAAATGTCTAAGCCTACTGAGTACTGACTGCGTTTGACAAAATCTTCAAACGGACCGGAACCAATGTCGTAAGTCGTTGTTATCAAGAGACTTTGTGTTTGTTGAGTTTGTGCATATAGACTAATGGTGTCTTAGTTAATGAAATTGTTTTAGTTGCTAAAATGTTTCTTTACAGTTGTTCGTTTAACGTCCTCGAAGTGGGACGGTAGGCTATGGGCGGCTTCTATCCCCCAAATTTGAAGTTGAAATGGGACGCCAGTTCCCCCCACTTTTGGGCTCATCTTCCCCTCTTTCCCCTTCGAGCTCCGCTATTTCTCTGCCTCCCCTCCATGGCCCTGTTTGCCCCTTTTCCTTCCCCTTTTTCTCTACTCTCTAACGGTCTAACCAGCCAAGTTCTGTAAGCTCCTCCAGCAAATCCGGGCGGTGCCCGGCCGACAAATGTTTGTGAACTGCATTTTGAGGTCAAAAGAGCTATTCTGGTGATAGCAATTAATACTGCCGTGCAGTATGCATGTTCTCTGTGAAACAACTTGCCAAATTGTAGCGTGGTATGAGCATTGGCAGCACTGAAATGCGGCGACTTAACGACTACGTCTCTGCACTGTCATATCACTGGTGCAAAAAGCAAAACAAAACTAAACTCAAAAAGACTCTATAGTATCGGACTTATTAAATTTGTCTTGATCAGTCAAAAATTGTGACTAAGATTAAGAAGTAGCATTTTGCACATAGGCCTACAGAAAATAGCACAGGCAAAAAGTGATCTAACTTACGCCTACTAAATTACTGATGTCATCGTCATTTCAACAAAAGTGTATGCCTAATACACAGCCTCCAAGTTACAACTAATGCTACTGCTGATTGAACACACTATGAACTACACTACAGCACCAATGCACCATTAGATTGCCTAGTAAAAATACGACGGAAGTTATGTTGCCCAGTGAAGAATAGGGGGAAGGCGGAGAAGTTTTGATCTACACGCGTAACAAAAATTCCCTCGTATTTTTTCACAGACTAGAAAAATAGGGGGTTAGTTAAGTGTGTAGATTGCCACGTGAAAAATAAGGGGAAGTTTTGTTCAGGAAATGTCTGGGGAGAAATAGCAGGAAAGTTCTGTTAAGAGTAGGCCTATATACACCGTGTCCGGAAAAAAACACCCCGAACATTATCGATTGTCACGTGAAGAAGGGTTGACCAATTTTAATAATTTTTTGCACACATATTTCTGGCACAACTTGCCATTAAATGACAGCCATTTTACCATCTCACCCAATGCCTGTTTTTGCACTACCTGGGGAAAACTGAATTAACAAAGTATGCGTTGAAATGAACAAAAATACGTCAAAAATATCCTTAACATTAAACTGCTGCTGGCCTACTGACGTCATAGTCACTATGACGTCACGCCACTGCGCGCACACGCAGACAGAACGATAGACTAAAATTCAGACATGTCTGGACGTGTCTTTCTACCATGGGCATTATTCATTAGCATTCACTGCAATATACGTGGTATCAGCACAGACTGGTGTACTACATTGTTTCGGCTTGCGACTTCTGTATTGTATGTAAATACTTTTTGTATTTTTATGTCAAGTATTTAGAATGGCTAGTCTTGTAAGGGCCAGTCTGGAA
>Ga0209367_1013164_pt1 | contig 10698 bp, 16 predicted proteins | sample WorMetLIZISLAND2_FD_187412 | JGI IMG/M metagenome (GOLD analysis project Ga0209367, IMG submission 187412) | Marine gutless worms symbiont microbial communities from Max Planck institute for Marine Microbiology, Germany - Olavius geniculatus... ... | reverse complement strand
CTAATATCGCACGCATCACCCGTTTAATACAGGCCCGGAAAACACGTCAATAATGCAAATTTAACTAATCGTATTATTGTAGTTATTGGACCGTTGCGTAAAATGGCCGACCAAAAACGTCTCTAAAGTCGAGTCACACTAAACGGAATGTCAGACGAACGACAAAATCGGTTGATTTTATCTGCCGATAAAATTGTCGGACTAAAATCTATCATGTGTCACGCAAAAATCGCCCGATTTTGTCGGCCAAGATAGGGCATGTTCTGTCTTCGACGATTTTGTCGGCCGACTTTTTGTATATCAGACAACAAATTTTGTTTATGTTGCCGTGGTGATTGTTTACGACGGAAGTTGAATATTTATTGTAGTTATTTATTGCGTTTGTTATTTATTTTTGTTCATTAAATGCAGAAAAAAGCGATGCAAGTATTACTTTGCGATCTGCATCCGGCTGTTGTGTTAGCTAATATCTTGAAACTAGCAGAAAAAATATCGGCCGTGTGTCATGGTTCACCGATTTTGTTGGCCGGTTTGTCGGGCAAATAAACCACGCCCACAAAAGTCGGCCAACTTTGTCGTTCGTCTGACGTCCCCTTGAAGTCTGAGCCCATCTCTTAGTTAACCGACTTCTAGACAATTTTTGGCAAAAGTTCTACAAATTTCGTTGCCATGACAACGAGAGTCAACCATGGTAGACTTACTAAAATTATTTATTTGCTTTACCCTCAAAACCCTTTGTTAGATGCAAGAATCTTGGAGATATCTCCTACATAATGTCGAGTTATAGCCCATTTTGTCCCAAATTGCGTTTCTATTGCAACAAGTGTCATTCGGGGTAAAAATTGATAGGCAGCATTCGCTGGCCCATCCTTCAAAACCCCCATATAGATGCAAATATTTCGCAGATATCTTTTACACGGACCGAGTTATAACCAATTTTGTCCCAAATTTTGTTGCCTTGGCAACGATTGTCGGTCGGGGAAAAATGCGATTGGCAAAATTCAACGGCCCATCCCCGAAACCTTCCTATAGACGCAAAAATCACGCAGATATGTCTTACACAAGCCAAATTATAGCTAATTTTGTCCCAAATTTTGTTACCATGGCAACTAGGAAGGGTCCGGGTTGAAATTCAATAACACCATTAGATTGTCACTAGTCAGTGTGATGCGGACAATATCACCTTTTGTGATTTTTGCTGTTTTTGATGTGCGAGTTCTTCAGCGTTGTCGTTAACAAGTGTATAAACTGATGTTTGGTACATTTATTTATTAATAAAGCTATAACAGGTATTACCATAGATTTCAATTTCATAAAGCAAATGTGGATAAACAAATATAAAAAGGTAGTTCAAGTACATCGCAATTCGACTTATTTCGTATTTTATAAAATATAGTTGTAAATTTTATTAATTTCCTATGAACATAATGAGTACGTTTATTCGCCAATATAGCAGACAAGCAACACAAAAAAGCCAGTAGGCCAAAACTAAGAACAATCACATATGCAGTCACCCAGACACACACAAACACACTAAATAAAAGCAATAAAACACACTAACAATTACTATCGGCTGTCAGCTATAGCGGCAAAATGTCTCTCAACACAGCGTTTCACGCAATACACACTATCACTGCTTCCACATCGATATAGAGTCAAAAGTTTTATGTATCCATGCCTCAATTTAAAACACTGAAAATTATTACACAATGTTATATTCTTACTACGCTTCATACGACAAAAATATTGTAGTTTCCTCATTGCTAAAATATGTATAAAATCACATCTACCTATACCACAAATAAAACTTTTTATTGACTCCCACTGACAAAACTTGAAAATTTTACGGTGGACACCATTCCAGAACACATCAATTTCCTTAAGCTGCCTGCTGCTTAGATTGAAAGCTGGAGTTGCATATGTTAATATTGGTAGGCAATATTATTCCTGCAGTTGTAGTTGAATAACTTCACTAATACCATAGCAGTTACTAAACACACAGTTGCAAGCAGCATAAATTTGCGTTTAATTATACTGCAATCAACTTCAATATGTTTGCCAGACAAAAACGTGACACCAAGATAACTAATGCTATATCACGCCACTCAATTTGCTTATGACCGAGCAACAACAAAGGTAATGACTGAGGTATTCTCGGGCCAAACGCAATAAACACAGACTTCTTAGTGTTAAACTCAAATAACAGTGTTTCAGCCGTTACAGTATCAATGTTCAACATTTTTGTAACACTTTCAATGACGCAGACAAGAATATAATGTCATCCGCATATAATACACAGCTCACCAGAGACCGGTTTATATAACAACCTAGATCTGCATAACGTACACATACAATAAAAACATTCATAAACATAGCAAATAACTCTGGTGATAACATAATACCTTGTCGTACTCCACTCCTAAGAGCAAACCAGCATAAAAAGCCACCATTTCACCTTACCGTAACAAGCAACTTGCCATACCAACATACTAACAAAAGAATCATGCATAGTGGCATACCATCTTTAATCAGTGATTAAAATAGCTTAAAATAATTAACCTTATTAAAGACTTTATTAATGTCTAACGATGCATCATACACATTACTCCCACGCTGAGTGAAATGATCTATAGTTGAACGGCACAGAAAAATTGCATCAGTACATCCCATGCCCCTCTTGAATCCAAACTGTAAGTCATCAGTCTGCAGCTCCTGTTCACATACTACAGCTACAATACTTTCAAAGACTTTGACTATTACAGGACCAAGCGTGATAGCTCTGTAATTATCAACTGAGTTCAAATAGCCAAACTTATCTTTAACAAGTGGAATAATATAGCCTTTGCCAAAACCATGTGGGAAAAGCTGTGCACAACCATTAAATGAAATAACAATTTCAAATGCATGACCAGTGATGGATGTGCACATAGTAAGTGCTTTGCGCTAATGCTGTCTGGCCCACAAGCTTTGCCACGTTTAAGACCTCTAATACTTTTGTTTACTGATTCCACATTTATTGCTGACAGACACTTGTCACTGTCAATACCATAGCCATTGGTTCTCTTAACCTTATCAAACTCATCATTATAGGCATTAAATGCAGTTACATTGCTACTCAAGTCATAGTAAACATCACTAAAAAGTCGGCAAAAGCATTTGCAATTACAACATCATCGCTACATCCATTTATAGTAACCTGCTTTGTAACATTTCTACTAAATTTTTTGTTCCAGCACTTCCAGAAGTCAGGCATGTTTTTATTGGCATAGTGTAAAACACGTTCATCAGAGTTAGTATATTCAAACTGCATATATGCTTCCTTAATAGCTTGTTTATATTTAAGTTTGCATTTACACTTTATATTATGGATTATGCCGGAACCCGGTCTACCTGCATCTTTCCACATATTGTGCCAAAATATAGAGTCATGCTTCAAACTATCAAGTTCACTAGTCCAGAAGACTTTAAGTGCTTAACTGCGAAGTTTAACAATAGTTCTGTTTGCTGCAGTTTCTAACGCACTGACAATGTCTTCATAGTAAGCATTGACAGCCTCACGATGAGCAGTATAAGTGCATAATCCATTACTACAACTAAAACAATCAACAGGCACAGCAATGTTGCTGAGTTCACTACGACTGGCACAGTAATAATCAAACACATTACTTTTATCCCATCGCAAAACATTAATTTTAAAATTACGCTGTCGTTTAATGGGATAACAAATAGAACACAATATTTGTAATTCACATTCGACGGGTAAACGATCTGACAAGTTACACGATACATTTAGTATGCTTATTTTCTGCACCACATTAATTAGCTTGTCACTCATAAAGAAATAGTCCAATAAAGATCTATGCCCAAGCGTCTCATGTACATAGCTGTAACAAAGCAAATTACCAAAAATGAGCTGGTCACAGTTAAACACCGAGTAAGTTTTAAGGGCATTATATGTACGAACAAAACCAGGCGATGACTTAATGCAAGTAAAATTAAAATCACCAAGAACAATAACATTCTGTGAACAAGTAGCCAATACCCCTTCAATAAAACCAATACAATGCCCCAACTCGTTAAGATAGGCCACACTATTATCAGAACATGGAAAATAGACGTTAATCAATAGAAGCTGCCGGCCTTTATCGGCATCTACTAAAATAGCAAGACAGCGACCAGCAACTCCAGACTGTAAAATTTTAATTTTATTAGTTAGACCTTTACGCCACAGAAAACCAACACCTCCATAAGGCCTACCTTTAATAATTCTATCTTCAGTGGCTGAATCCATACTACTAATACCATATGCAGAAAAATTACTGTTAACGGTACATAACTGATGCAGTTTATTCTTAGGCAGCCAGTGCTCTTGAACAGCAACAACATCATTACGATCACACAGATCAGACAGACACCCAAGACCCATGTCATTTGAAGCACCCTTTGATCCACGAATCCCTTAGTAGCCGCCTCATCATTATGTTCTGGTTCTGGTAAATTTCTAATTTTCTTGTGAACGGTTATTTTCTCCTTCCCGAGCTGGATTACGTTATCACCATTATCCATAACCGCGAAGCCAGACGAAGTCTGTAAAGTAACCGGCTGCTGAGGCTTTGACGGCTCAACAGGACTATAGTAAAGTATATTCTGACTATTTCCTAGCATAAAAATAAATCCTTTTCCTTTCGTGAGATTTGCACAGCCCAGTTCTCTTACCGTATCGGATTTTACCGGTAACAACAGGTTGCCAACATTGTTCAGGTCATTTCCAGCTATATCTATAGGTCCTAACACCGTATTTCTTCCATATCTTCTCAGAAAATGATTATTGATGGTGTTTATGGATACGTCCGCGCTTAAACATGATGAAGTTGTTGCGTTTCCACTTTTACCGAATTTGTCAACTGGCATTTTTTTATATTGGTTCTATTTTAATTTAGCGTATTCATTATATCCTGCAGGCCTTTTCCTTTTGACTGCGCTTTCAAAACGTATAAACACAAGTGGCCACAAAATACCTGATCTCTAGGCTGAACCTCCTCTGTGTTGTAGTAAATAGGAGATTTGAGATAATCTTCTAGTTCAATCGGTGGTCGAATTGCAAAGCTATCAAAGTAGAGTTTTTCGTTGTTATTTTTAAACCATGCTGTCCAGTGACTTCCACCTCCAAACGAGTCGTCTAAGTTTAATATATTACACTCTACCTTTTGAGCTCTTTTTGGTAAAACGTCTCGCTGGAAAACACCGCGAAAGTTAAGTATTTCCAGTTCATTAGCTGCATATAGTAGCTCAATATTCGTTAATGGTTTATTAGGTAACACAACTCCTTCGACAAAAATCTTCATTTTTATACTCCTTACATATGTTTTACTTTTCAGTGCCTATACGCTAAAGTGCTTATTCCATCTGCTAATATCACCCGTTTGTCGTCATCCGCACTCAAAGCTACTTTATTCACTTCTTCAGTATACACCTCATGAAGGTAAGTAGGAAGAGATTGAGTCTCCTGACGCATAATGACCTTGACAGGTCAATTTCATGGTCAAAGTCAAATTCAAGGTCAAAGTCAAAATTATGGTCAAGGTCAAATTTAAGGTCAAGGTCAAGGTCAAATTTAAGGTCAAGGTCAAGGTCAAGGTCAAAGGTCACCAAGTGCATTTGGCGACAGGTCAATGACTCGCACCAGACCTAAGTATCCTACAGTAGCTCATTATTGATGTATAAATTAGGCCTTAGGTCTAAATATCGGCCAAGAATATTTTAATATTAATTATTTTTATTAGTCGTATTAATTCAGTAATGTAGACCTATAAGATAAAGCTGGCAAGAACGTCTGCTTAATACGCCCACTTTGTAGGTCTAAAGTTATAACAAGCTAATTACTTGTACGTATATCGTACGTATCTACCAGTCATACGTCTGCGTAATATAGTGAGCCTATTGCAAGGTCACAGATATAGACTTAACAGTTTTTTTTTACGATGAATTATGTTTTGTGTCTCAGCGTTATACGTCCGTTATACTTATGTAATGTATTGGTAAATGAAGGATATTTTTTAAATTTATATGTATATGTTATTATTAATAATATGTGCAGATATTGTGTAGGCTCTACTTATCATTTAAATGTGTGAAATAAACAAAATTCGTATTCGTTTCATAACAACGACAACATTTTATTCGTTCAGTTATTGACAATACGACATACAAATCCATGCACTAATATGTCGTTCAGCGCAGTGTCAGAGGTAAAACTACTAACAATTTTAGGCATGTCTATGCCTTTACATCGGAGCATGCAATAATATACACAGTAGTGTCCACAGAATCGACTAATCACACTCTGTATTTGTTCACGATTAAATATCCACGACGAGCAATGTACGCTTAAATAGCGCGCGAAATTTACAGTAAACGGATGTCCAAGCAAATCGAAATATTTTCCGTAGCCCGTTGTCCGCGTATATACACACCCAGTGACGTCCGGGACGGTTCGCGGGATCGGTGTTTGCCACCAGCAGACGAGGCTTTTCAGGCAGATTATCGACACTAAATACACCGTCAAAGTTTTCAGTACAGAGACGTTTCAGAACATTGTTTATCTTTTCCGTATTCATGCTCCGAAATCGAATAGCACGTTCCTGTTGCGGTCGATTTCGATCACGTTCTTGAATTCTGCGTAGGCTATAACAGTTACCGTAGCGGCTAGTGCAGCTGAGAATTTTAATGCAAGGCGCACGCTGCCCTGTCTCACGAGGCTGAAGTGGTCTTGTTCGTCTAGATCGGCTGTCAAATCGAACGCGTATAGGGCATAGCCACTTTCATAGTCTTCACGATCTATGAAGAGTCCTTCGTCAGCACCCAGTTTATCCGTTCCGGCAAACACCGTATTGTATGCTCTTTTATACTCCCCCGTTCCAAAGTTCGGCTCTATGGGTCTGATGGCACGCTGCTGTTGTCCGTCCAGATACAAGCCGATCTCACTGAGACCGAAATGTTGAAAGTTGAACGGGTTTCTTTCACGGTCACCGTTGAATGCTCTATTGTCCACCAGTCCGATTACGATGCGTGTAGGTAGTTGACCGGAGAACAGCTTTTCGTGGTTGACATCTCTGTACCGCTCGGGAATCGGGAACGACTTGCAGACTAAGCGACGTATTGGATACTTTGCCGTTCCACGTTCCAAGGCTTTAGCGTGAGCGATAAAAACAGATGGCATTAGTTCTACTTTTCGAACGAACAGCGACGCATGTATTATCTTAACTTTATAATTGGCTCCTCCCATTAAACAGAAAGCGTCTTTGCTGCGAATCAGCTTCCTTCACGTTGACTTCGTTCAGCATGTATCTTTCTTGAAAAAGATGTCGGCGTGCAAGCGACCCATCATATCCATTACCGCACTTCGTGCTGACAGTCGACGTCGCGCGGCCAGACCTTCGTTTACGTTAGCGTCGAAAGTGGTGCTGTCCATGTGACCAGCGGTGTCTTTGTAGTAGAGGGCGGATGTCAACTGGGACGTTTTGGCGTTTTGTCCGTAACTCAGCAGCGTCTCCAACATAGCTCTATAGAGATAAGTGTTAGTCGAGGCGGTTATCAGAGTACCGTTGAGTGAAATGCCCACCTGCGAAAACAAGCTGTGAAGAAACAGGTTTGCCGGACCAGTCGCAACATCGGCGGGGAGGTTCGTGCCGTCGTTCTAAGTTATTTTAGCCTTTACATGTAGTATGGTGTTTGCAAAGTCAATATGGTCATCTCCCGTACCGCTGATGTCAAATTCGATGGGCGAACTTTTGCTCATAGTCGTCACCGGATAATACTCGACCCAGTTGCCGTGTTCCATGCTGGTCTGAATAGGTGGTACGGAAAACAGATCCAACTCGGACTTTGTACATTCACAAGACATGTCGTGCGTGAAAGCCATTACGCAAAGATGTCGTCGTCGGTATCGAGACTGATTGTTCTTCTTCTTTTATGTTTTCTCTTGCTCACACCCGATCCAGACTGACGAATCAGGTTTTGTGCCTCGGGAACGCGTTTTTTGACAGATTCCTTGAAGTCATGTTTACCACCCAGCACATCCTCTGTTACGTCCATACCGGTTTTTAGAGCATCCAGGGCCAGTGACTTACCATGCGTCGTAAACAGAGGCACCACGAAACAGCCGAAAGATACTACTCAAAACACTACCCAGTCCGTGCCCTCGCTGATATCTACTACCAGTGAAAACGGGTATTTCCCCACCAACTTGGCGGGAGTAATAGTCTTTGTACATGTGACGACTGGCGTCGCAGCAGTAGGTTTTTCGCTTCGTGACTCGTGCAACGTTTACGCAGCAAATGACGGTGGTAGTACTGTACACGTCTTTTTATAAGGCAAAATACGGGTGAATGGAACGACGGAATTCCAAGACTACCAGCGACTTGGTTTTTCCAGATCAAAAAGGTACGGGCTTTCCGGTGTCCATGATGTTTATTTCCACGGTGTCAAAATTTTTTTCTGTAGCGGGACGTACAGAACGGAATTGAAGATCTTGTGCACGATTCCGTACAACTTTACAGGCTTGTTGACAATGCGAAGAAGTGGTGCCTTAGTGTCTCTGACGACCACGTGTTCCAACAGATCGCAGTAAACGTACATGTTGTCAACGTTGTTCAAAGACAACGAATAGGGATGAAGTGCTGATTTATCACTTGCATACCTTTCACCACCTTCGAAACCCAGCAGGTTAGCCAAATCTTCGCTGAAACGGACGGCAACGTCGCCGTACGCACCAACGGGATCCAACCGAATTCTCACTTTATTGAGACGGGTCGAAAACCACACGTATAGAGACTCTTCAGACACTAAAGTTGCTTGCTTTCGTTGTTCTTCGTGCAGAGCGTCGATCAAGAGGATATAGGATAGTTCGCCGACGGCATCCGTATTTTACGTTAATATTTTTTGTTGACGTAAATGACGTAGAAACATCTGCCATCGGCGACGTTAACCAAGTCCTTAGGAGTTGAAATCTAAAACAGGCCCACTTCCCAGTCACCTTCAAGTTCGATCATATTGGCGAGTTTCGTAGTGTAACAAGCCACCGTGTTTTCCGGATAGTATTGCGTCGAGCTGTTGGACGGCAAGGTGAGACAGAACCGGCTCATTTCGACGTTATTTCGTTCACCCACGAGTTAAACTTGTTTGAGTAACCTTTCACAACACGAAGTACTTTATCTTATCGCCTCGTTTCCGCGTCTTCAGTATGCGATCGACGTCGAAGTGCTCGTTGTCGGGTCGAACTTTAACATCTTCTGAATTTCGGGCTCGTAGAATCTACTTTTTATAAGCTCACCGCTTAGATTTCTCAGTTCGTACGTCACGGGTGTTGTTGGCAGACGCGATGCGATCTCGAAAATTTCCTGCGACCATTCACTTAGGTATCCCTTGCGAAACGGTTGTCATTGCATCGCTATGCGGACCCTGTTGCCGACACTGTACTTTCACTTGAACGTTTTCGGTTTCAGCGGATATAGACGAGCTCTCACTCGATCCTCGTTGTGCGGTCCGACTTCTGCTGGAGCCATTCCTATGGATCAATGATAGGTATTGTTGTACGAGTGCAATAGATCGTCCAGTACGTCGACGTACCGTCGCGTGTTGGCGTGGGTGAAATAGCGATACATCTTAGTTTTCAGAGTTCTGTTGAAACGCTCCACGACACTGGCCTTTATTTCGTCGTTTTCGCTGGTGTAAAAATGTATACCGTGACTTTGCAACATGGACTGAAACGCAGCATTGAGAAATTCTTTGCCTTTATCGCTCTGCACCATATTACATTTTCTGTCGGAAAATATCTTTTCGAACGCGACGACGACGTCGCGAGCGGACTTTGTTCGAATGGAAACTGAATAAGCGCGTTTGCTGAACACGTCTATACAGGTGAGCAGATATCGCATACAGTCGTTAAAAGGAGAGAGGGCGGATAAGTCGACGAGATCGATCTGATATAGATCTGCGATGCCTTTCGAATACGTTTTACGTCGTGGAAATCAAATTCTTCTTGGTTTGTGTAGCGCGTACGCGTCTTTGGATGACAGATATTTTTTCGTTTCTCGGTCGGAGCGAGCACCGTACCGTTTCAATATGCGCACACCACCGAAACTACCAAGCGTGCGAGGATCCGTGTAAACGACATCCAGGCTATTTTTGGTGCCCATATTGAGCCCACTGCAGTCTGACGGAATGCGGTCTGCTTTTACATTTCTTTTTTTTGCGAGCCGATAGTCTAGACGACCCGGGTGATTCCAACTGACGACGTGGCGCCTGTCTGGGTGTGGATGGTTCCGGTTCGTTTATCCAGTTGATTTTAACGGGTTTCGCAGATTGTTTCTCTGACGGTATTCGATCGGCAACGTTCAGATATCAATGCAGCTCGGCAACGTATTCTCTGGCTTTACGATCATCGGCTAAGGAACGATTACGGAGAGTGTTCGATAGACGAAGACTGTGATCGGTTTTTGCGATAGCGGTGGCGGGTCTCTGCAGTCGCTTGTACTCTCTATCGAATTCGTCGACGAGAACAAGCTTCTGCATCACTTCAGCGGAAGACCGCCGAGCAGCGACAGCACGGGTGGTAGTAGAGCGCTGAGAAATCCACCTTTCTGCAGCACCTTGCGTTTCGCCCGCAACGAAGTTTTTCCCGAAGACAAAGCTCTTAGG
>Ga0209367_1013163_pt1 | contig 10698 bp, 4 predicted proteins | sample WorMetLIZISLAND2_FD_187412 | JGI IMG/M metagenome (GOLD analysis project Ga0209367, IMG submission 187412) | Marine gutless worms symbiont microbial communities from Max Planck institute for Marine Microbiology, Germany - Olavius geniculatus... ... | reverse complement strand
AAATATACTCAACGGCGACGATCGCAAAAATTGAGTTGCGTTAAGCGTTGCAAGGAATTTCTGCTCAGGCTTAGTGAGAAAAATCTTCTGATGTGCTGTAGGCTTAGGAGAAAATGTCCGGGTATGCAAAAAAACGGGGCGGGACGTCCGGGCGGGGAAACGTCCGTCGTCCTCCACAGCGGGGTCCGGTGCATTTTAGCTTCACAAAACACTTCCGCGTGGTGGAATAACCATGACTCCCCCCCCTGAAGTCGCAAAAGTTGCCTCCCCCTTGAGAAATTAATTCGCTTTGGGCGCAGTACTCAGTGGTTGGGACGGCAAATTTTGTGGACCCGCGTCACCAAAAACGTCATGGAAAAATGTCTTAACGCAAAAGTCCCCTAGCTACGGAGAGGTTAAAGAGGACGGAGCCCAGCAGCTAAAACAATTTCATGCAATTCTGTATACAAACACAATGTAGTAATTAACTAAACCATTGACGTCATGGCAGATGGGAGACAATTGCCTCTTCCCAAAATATAAGACCGTCAGAAAATTTTCTTCTTGTACGAAAACGTTCTTCCAAAAATGAAAATTTTAGGCTACAAGTTACAATTTGAACATACTATCTCCTCTGTCAGAAATTTGTCGTTCGCTGGCAAAAAAATGATTCATGTCCTCAACATTTTGTCACTGATAGACTTTCTTGAGCAAATCGCAAGGCTACACAGTCAATGTAGTTTTATACAGATTACGCCTATGTCAGCAATTCGAAAGTTTAAATAAACTGCACGTTTCTATTTTTTTGACTGATTGCAATTTGTGATTTCTCCACATTTATTCCCAGTACTCATGATTGCCTGCTCGTTTTGTTTTATTAATTAACTGTCATTTTCAGACGAAATAAAGACGTATGAAAAAGGCATAGCATATATTACATCAATACATAACAAGATATTTGAGCTAACGCTCACGAGACGCGCGAAAGCCTATAGCAGTTCCTGTTCGTAAACTGCCAGTCTATCTACAGCCATTTCGTCGAAGTTCATTCTTGAACTGTGCGCTGCAGCGAAAGATTGCAAAAATCAATAAAACCCCTGACGTTGAAAGTTCAGGGTCTTTCAAAGTCATCGATGTTGATACAACTAAAAAGCTCGTTACTAGTGCTTGTTGTGATTGGCAGCATGCCCATGGTGATCTGCAACGTTTTCATGAGAGACTGGCCAACAACAATAAAATAACGACTTTTATTTGATGCTCGCATACGCAGGTTTCCTTGATCCTAGAAAATCGAGACTTGGACCACCGAAATCTACGTTCAATGCTAAAAATTTCATATGCAGCTTGACCTTGTCTATCTCAACTGATTTCAGCTCAATTCGCTCTTGGAATGTGTCTCGCAGCCCAAAATCCCCCAAAAATCCATAAAAACTCGTATTTTGGCGTTCAAGGGCATCCAAAATCATTGAATTCGGTGCCAATCGAGAGCCATTGTACGACTTCCTATTAGTGATTAATAGTAACCTAGGCCCTATCTTGCACAATTACTGAGATACAGCGACTTATTGGCTAAAAATCACAAATTTTTCCCACCCCCTCTCACTTAGTGACCTCGTTCGGAGTAACCCCCTTCGAATTTATGGAAAAGCTTTATGGTTCCTGAAACTGGAGTCTTCCAAACAGCTGACGGTGAATATTTGGTGATCCTAGCTTGGGCCGTTTTTGCCTGATCCACCCGTGTGACAGATAGACAGATGGACAGACGAACAGAATTGCGATGGCTAAGACGTGCTACAGCAGTAGCTGCTTTCGCGCGTAAAAATCCAAACCAAACATGCAACAAAAAATAGCGCACAAAAACTATCACAGAGCATCACTGGCGTAGTGTCTGGGGCAGGGAAAAAAGGCCGAGAGTGTAATCAGAGGATGCAACGTGGGAAAGCCAAGTGGTAGGGGCACCCTAAATTTAGGGCTGACAGAAAATTGTCAAAAAATCTTCTTCTTGCTGGAAAATTTTTGTCCAAAAATGCAAAATTTGGGGTAAAAACCCCCATTTTGGGGGAATTTAAAAGCAAAACTAAAATTTTGAGCAGGTACAATCTCCGCTGTTGGAAATTTGTAGTGTCTGTGAATTGTGGAAAAATTGCAACTTTCTGCTCCGCCTACTTCTCTAACGGACGCCGCCACTGCAGAACATCTGCATCATTTTATAAAGTTCTTAATCACTGACGGCATCGATACAATTAACACAAGACATCACGGACTGTGTCTAAGTTTAAGTGTTCCACCATAGACGGACTGGATGACAGTTTGTGTCTGATCGACAATCCAACACGCGCTTTGTTTCCAGTCTTCCGACATGGTCTCCTTCTTGCAAAGCCTGCACAATGACTTCAGTTTGACTCGGCAATGAAGCAGTGATAAAAACGATTAGATATCAAATAAAATCGGCAGATCAAATTCTATTTAGACAAAATGCATGGATACACAGTTCAAATAAGAACTGACGCATGCCTAAATCAAAAGCAGCATTTTAATATTTTCTGTTTAGTTGGTTATTTCTATCACAGTCTAACCCAACCAGTCTCCACGTATACAACCAAAGTAATAACATCTAATAACATTAATGCAATTATCGAACGTTTATTTTATTTTATTTACTAGGAACCCTGCGTGTCTTTTAACCAAAGTATAAAGCATGAAGGAATGAAAACTGTGTTTGCATAATAAAAATCTTGAATCAGAAAAAAATGTGAAGTAAGAAGTGAAAAAAATCACAATGCCCTGACAATTAACTAAGTGTATTTAATTAGAATGACAGCAAACCCAAAACAAATACTGATCAATAACTAGCCCAAAATCAAAAAAGCAACATTAAAGTTGTTTGGTGAATGACAGTGTCAAAAAAAATTACACCACTAGAAGAAAACCATATAAACAGCACAACGCAACAGTCTCAAAAGCTCATTAGTAGTGATTGCAATCTCAGCTGAGACTGATTTCTCAATCCCGGTATCCGGGATTAGAAAATTTGTAATCCCAAGATCCCAAGTGAGTGTCTGAGGTTTAACGTCCCACCCGACACAGTAAAGGTCATTTTGGGGAAGGCCTTTGCATGTACATATAATAACAAAACAAAAAGTTTAACTTTTACAGAAAGTTTAACCTTTATGAAACACAAAACACAAAGAACGACCTAAACCTAAAATTGTAAGAACTGTTGATTATTAGGGCGCACAGTTTTCTGCAGTAAATTTTGCAAATTCCACAGGCCAGTTTGCAAAATTCCTTGGCTCACCGCGGCAAAATTGTACAAATTCCGCGGCTTACCGTGGCCTTCCATTTGTGTGTAAACTAAGCTTTATTCTGTTTTAAAAAACTTCAGCTTTTGGATGCTGGCATGGCGCTCAGTTATGCTAGCAACATACAAAGGAAATTATCGATCTTTTTTTCTTGTCAAAAATGCAATTTGTCAATTAGTTACATTGTGTTAATTTATGATTGTGCCATATATGATGGTAATTATTATAATAGGGACACAGTTTTAAGCAGCTCAGTTTGATTTTTCTCTGTGATGATATAGTTAGTTTAAAGCTGTTGATCATACTAATCATCGGTCATTTCTTAACTTCTGTATAATTCTGCGAAATTCTGCGGCAATATCAAAATTCCATGGAAAAGGGCAAATTCTGCAGCTTGGCTTGAAATTCCGCAGCCCACGGAAAACTGTGGGCCCTACTGATTATAACTGTGCATATGAAAGGATAACGGCAGGTCTAATAATCTTCCCTGTTATCCCCAAGATCCCAAGTTCCTGTTTTCAGAATCAGACTTACAAACTGGTATCTCTATAGTAAGTAGCCTTACAAGAGATTTATTTACAAGCCTATGATGTAACAGACCCCTACCGCCAGTGACTGTGACTGTCAAAATGCAACTTGCAGTGCACTGCAAGGACAACAGTTGTGCACATGAAATATTTTATCAGATGGTTAGAAGTCTTACGTTATCATCTAACAGTCAAAACATGTATTGCTTAACACACTTATTGTAATCCCGAAATTCCGAGAATGGGACGCCGCCAATCCTGAATCTAGGATCGCAAGATTGCAACCACCAGTCATTAGACGTTGGAAAACTCCGAGTGCAACAAACCGCTGAATGAATCGCAGCAGCAGCGCCACATGCTCCAGGTCACATCCGTGAATTAGCTGGATCAGATATGAAACAAACAACTCAAGATCTTCACGACTCGGGCCTGAATACACAACAACAAAAAGCAAAACTCTTTCGTTGCATTGCTTAGCACAGCATCAGCAGACAGGCAACGAAGTGGGCATCGACATTAACCCCCCCTCCTTCCACCAAATTTTATCCACGACAACATGCAAAGTGTGAACTTTGAACCAACTGTAGTTCGTGAAATATCGCATGGCATAAAGTGTCATGCAATCATGCAGCCACACAATTGGCTTGTTTTGACGCTAAAGTTAACTTCTTCAACAACGTTCTTCTTCTGCTATTGCTGATACTGATGTGCAACTGCTCAATCTTTTCAGAGTTACCCCAGGAAAGGCCGGGTTCCCATAAAAATAAATAAAATTCCCACAACTATGACAGCGGCACATTTATATCGACTGGATACCAACAGTGACGATGCGTTCAAAAATTGTGCACTTGCTACAAAAACACACAGCATTCAATAATAACACAAAAAAACTGACAACTAGTACTGCAGACACACCTCGATACAAGACAATTAAATAACTGAGTAGGCCAAAAAATGCAACAGGTGTGGACAGTTCTTCATAGAAATGCCATCTCAGAGCTATGGAGCATCACCTGCCATATGGGATCAGATAGTGTTACCTGCCACTTGACACCGGTCAAACGCATCCGACATTAACCCTAGCCAGGCAGACCATCTATCCCAGCTGGATAAAAGGCCTGCATGGTTGGTCCTACACTGTGTCTGAAAAAAAGTAACCCCCTAGACACCGTACAATAAAAATGTCAAATCAAAACAAATCTGAACAAAATTCAGCACATTTAATCCCTTGTAAACTGCAAAAGTGCACACCAAATTGCGCTGAAAAATATCACTTCTTTAAAAAGTTATTGATTGTTGAATATCGATAACAAAACATATCCGTTACCAGTATGGCGTTACACAAGTAAACCCCCTATGTTAATGTACATTTGCGTACCTTCAACAAACAACAGCTGACTCTAACAGAATTCTGCATCAATAAAGCCCTGTTTAGTGGCAATGATAGTGCCGAATTTTAGTTAAATCTGCCGAAGCAAACAATAGCTACAGCGACCTTTCAGTTTCAGGTCTTTGTGAATAACGTTAAACACAAAGACCTGAAACTGCAGTGTTTTGGAATGACCTCGCAAAAGCCGTTGTAACTATTGTTTTCTTTGGCAAATTTATCTGAAATGTGGTAATTTTACTGGCAGTAAATAGTGCATTGTTAGAGTAAAAGTTTGCCAGAATCAGACACTGTGTTTTTAAAGTTACGCAAATGTACAATAACAGAAAAGTTTACTTATGTAACACCATTTTGGTAATAGATATATTTAGTTTTCGATATTCAACATCAAATAACTCTGCTTAGTAATAATATTTTTCACCGAAATTTCGCGATCGCTTTAGGAATTTACGGAAGAATAAGTGTATGAAATTGTATCCGAATTTGTTTAGATTTGACATTTTTATTGTACGATGTCTAGGGGGTTACTTTTTTTCCAGACACAGTGTATATCAAGATCATTTAGTTGACCTCAGACAATCACCCAACCAGTTATCAACCAAGCCTGGTGTAGGGCAGCTATGTTGATCAAACACTAAACCATGATACCACTTAACAAAAGAGAAGATAATGTAGCAAATAATTCAGACAAAATCTGGTTGGTTACTCACTAGTGCACGACGCCATCCACTCGCGAACTGCGTCTTTGGCCTCAGTGAAAGTCAACTGCTGCTGTGACGGTTCACTGCTGTCTATGGACGTGGGCCGAGTTACTGCAGCAGGCTCAAGGATCCTAGACTTATCATCATTTGCAGCTCCATCAGCCTCCCGACCAACATCAACCTATCCAGTCACAAACAGACCTAAAGTTAGTAAGTAAACAAACACGAAATTTGAGCTAATGCTCATGAGATGCACGAAAGCCTATAACAGTTCCTGTTCAGTAGTTTAGCTGAAAATTGGGGTGTTCACGCTAAGTTAATATACAAATACTAAATTCTCCATCTGAATCACATAATGGTAGTTCCGTGGCGCCACCTTGTGAATGATATAGACTTGTTTTGCAGCCCAAAATCGCCAAAAAATCCATAAAACCCTATTTTGATGTTCAAGGTCATCCAAGGTCATTGATCTCAGTGGCAATCGAAAGCCAGTGTATGACTTACTATTAGTGATTAATAGTAACCTAGGCCCTATCTTGCATCGTTATTGAGATAGAGTGACTTATTGGCTAAAACTTGCAAATTTTTCCCACCCCCCCTCTCATTTAGCGCCCTCATTCAAGGTGATACCCTTTGAATTTACAGGAAAACTTCACGGTTCCTGAAACTAGAGTCTTCCAGGGAGCCTACGGTAAAGATTTTGTAATCCTAGCTTGCACCGTTTCTGACTGATCCACCCGTGTGACAGACGGACAAACAGACAGACGGACAGACAGAATTGCGATGGCTAAGATGCTCTGAAAGCAGTAGCTGCTTTCGCTCGTAAAAATCATCATTTCACATGGTTACAGCAATGACGCACTACATATATACAGTTTCTGGCACCAGTCGCCGTCACGTCGTGGCAGTCCTAGCGACTGGCGCATGCAGTAAAAATCTGTTATCGGAAGTATGACACACACTGACCAATTACTAGTTGACCAATTACTAGTACCAGTTGACTGGTACCTGCCGCTAGAAATTGCAATTGCGGGATCTCGAATCCCGGGATCTCGGCCTTTTTCACCAATCCCAAATCCCAGGATTGGTGGCATCTCAATTCCGGGATTTCAGGATCATAAAAATGAGTAAAAATTGTACACTTTCATGTGTTGAATAATAAGAATAAATTTTTTTAGCCAACTGATGAATAAAATATTTCATGTGCACACTAGCGTTTGCAATCCCGAGATCCTAAATTCCAGGACCCTGGCCATTTTCGACAATCCCAAATCCCGGCATTGGCAGCTTCCCAATCCCGAGATTCAAGATTACAAAAATTTGTTAAAATTGTACTTTTTAGTGTTAAATGACACAAGTAACAAAATTCTAGCCATCTAATAAATAAAATATTTGATGCGCATTAAGAGTCCTACTCCTTCTGTGCAGTGTAATTTGTGTTTTTACAGTCGCACTCACTCCCTACACTTGCAATATACCTTCCGTACGGTCGGCCTACTATATCCTCATGCATAAAATAAGTCTACTACGGATACCAAAACAATGACCAATCTGTAGCCTAATCCCGAAACAGGATCCTGGGATAACAAATTTCTCAATCCCAGATCTTGGGATTGAGAATTCAATCCCAGGATTGCAATCAATACCTGCCGCCAGAAAACTGTCCAGTGTGTCATCACTATAAGTATAATGTCAACTTATATAGCTCCTCAATGCCACAACAGCTACTAAAGCGCTGTATGCACTACAGGGTGCGGCAAAAAGTGGACCCGTCCCCTAAAGTTTTTCGCTATTTTCTCAGCAACCGTTTGAAATTTTATTTTGAAATTTTACGGATTTATTTACTAAAACCTTCTACATCTAACTGCCAAGTAAAAATGTGATTCTGTTGAAAACGACGATGTTACAGACTTTTAACATGACTGCCTACCGATTTTTCAGCATTCAAAAATGTTCCGGTTACAACACCAATTTAATAACAGCGCCTCAGCGCCTCGGATTCAGTGAGTTCATAGCTGACATTGTGCGCTTTATAAATTAAATTTACATACTTACTTACTTACATCGTTGAAACAATGCAGTTAAATAATGATCAGATGCCAGAATTCCATTGTCACTGCAAATGTTTGAAGTGTTCACTGCCAGCTACAATCTACAACACCAGCCTCCAGTTGCCTTATTTGAGAAATCTTTTACAGCTTTGTCTATCGGTCCCTGTGGCAGGTTGCCCCAGATAACCTGAAGCGCTTCCTTGAGTTCGGCACTTGTTTTCAGCTTTGTTTTAAGCTTGCAGTAAGCCTCCAACATTGCACACCATACGTGATAGTCCGTTGGGTTCATATTCGACGAATTTGGAGGCCATTGGTCTTTTGTGATGATATCTGGACAGCTGGTCTGCAGCCAGTTCTGTGTGCTGCGCTGCATTGCGTGCTGTGTGTGCTGACGTGCCGTCCTGCTGGATGATGAATCTGGTGGGCAGCCAGCGATTGCTTTAAAGGAACGATAACATAGTGATAATTTATAAACAATATAAATTACTGTTTATCAAAACGTCACTGTGACGTCATCGGCAGTAGTGTGTAATCAGTTTTTAAAAATTAAAAACCATTTTTAGCTTGAACATTTTTTAAAGCTGAAAAATCGGTAGGCGGTCATGTTAAAAAGTCTATAACTTTGTCGTTTTTTAACAGAATCACATTTTACTTGGCAGTTAGATGTAGAAGGTTTCACTAAATAAAGCTGTAAAATTTCATGTTAAAATCCCAAACAGTTGCTGAGAAAATGGGGGAAAACTTTAGGGGTCTATTGTCTTTTGCTGCACCCTGTAGTTCTCTGAAAAAATGTCAAGTCCAGAGAAAGACGACATGAACATAATCACAGGCGTACTGACAGTAAAATACTAGTCCGATTCCTGCGGGAATCCCACAACAGCTAACGCCATACCAGTGCTACCAAGCGCTTTCTGCAGTCACTGAGGTCTTACGTTAGCACTACAGCCCTATACTATTAGCAACACTTGGACTGAGTTAGTTACCAGTGGTTTTGGCTTGGTAAACAGCTTTTTCTGTCGAGTTTTGTATTTCCGTTTGGGTGGCGGTCGGGTGACTGGGGCTCTGAAAGGACTTGTCTGCTTATGTGGAGATGCAGTTCGTCTTGATGGAGAAAGCTTCTTTGGCGACAGGACAGCTAGAGGCCGACTGTTTGGAGAATTCATAATCTGAACACAAGTCACCAATCTATATGATCTATAAAGCAGCAAACTTAACATCAATATAATCTGGGTGTGTTGGGGAGCTGACACTAGGGAGTGGTGTGTCTTTAGATAATGGCTGCATAAAGCCAAAAAAATTACTGAAAAAAGTTAAAGGAACTAAATGTGAAAAATCTGGTTCGGTAACTGCCACAGGCAGTTCAGAGGCACGAAAACAGAAAGCATGCTCCACAAAGTAATTGCAGCAGTTAAAAAAATTATTTTATTCATTATTTGACACAAGAAATGACATATCAACAAAACACAGCGCCCTTGCTGCCTTTCTCTCCAGCTCATGGACTGAGAAACAGTCAATAAAAGACAAAAAGTATAAAAAGAAAGTGATAACAAAAACATACAAAAAGCCCAGCTTTTGCTAGAATAGCGGACTGTACTGGTTGTCAGTGACCTTCAAGGTAATCCAAGGTCTATGATTTCCATCTCGTCTGACAGGCCGTATGCCACTTCCTATTAGTGATTAATAGTAACCTTGGCTGCATCTCTCACCATTTCCAAGATATGGCCAGTTTTCCATTGAATTTGCTACCCCCTCCATTCAAGCCCCAATTTGAAAATGTTCCCCTTGCATTAGATGGCTGGAATTTTGCATGCCCAAGTTTAACACACATGGCTAAATATCTGTGTAAAAAGTTTTCTCCTTATGACCTATCCATTAGCCAGGGTACATCCATTACAGACAAACAGACGACAAGTGACAACTGTGCCATAAGCTCGACCATTACTGAAGTATGGTCAGCTAAAAATGCAAGCAATTAGTCCTAACAAATGAAAAACAACTACACTGTGTCTCAAAAAAACTAAGCAGATTTGTTTTTGTCAGAACTGCGTCAAATTTCCACCGATTTTGATAATTTTTTGGCAGAAAGATGGCAAACGATCCAAATATATGCGAGGTGCACTCATTTTCCACCTCACCTAATTCGCGTCATCACTTTATCGTGTTAAACGCAAATGTTCCAAATTGCTACATAACACCGAATGTTGTTATCTGCAATAAACTTTTAAAGACTTAATTAGTGCACAATAAACAAAAGGTGCTTTATTTAGCAAAATTATAAGTTCCTATAACACCTGTATTCAAAATTGTCAGAACTTGTGCTCGATGTGTGCCCCACATGCATGGACACAAGCGCTCAGACGGCAGCGCAACTAGCTGATCGTGGCATCGATGATGACTGGTCGAACTGCGCCCACTCGTTGACGAGACACGTTTTGAGTTCATCGATGTTCATCTGACAATTCTGAACACAGGTGTTATAGGAACTTATAATTTTGCTAAATAAAGCACCTTTTGTTTATTGTGCGCTAATTAAGTCTTTAAAAGTTTATTGCAGATAACAACATTCGGCGTTATGTAGCAATTTGGAACATTTGCGTTTAACATGGTAAGGTGATGACGCAAATTAGGTGAGGTGGAAAATGAGTGCACCTCGCATATATTTGGATTGTTTGCCATCTTTCTGCCAAAAATTATCAAAATCGGTGGAAATTTGACGCAGTTCTGACAAAAACAAATCTGCTTAGTTTTTTT
>Ga0209367_1013162_pt1 | contig 10698 bp, 4 predicted proteins | sample WorMetLIZISLAND2_FD_187412 | JGI IMG/M metagenome (GOLD analysis project Ga0209367, IMG submission 187412) | Marine gutless worms symbiont microbial communities from Max Planck institute for Marine Microbiology, Germany - Olavius geniculatus... ... | reverse complement strand
GCATGACAGGATACCAGACGTACAGACAGAGAACGAATAAAGTCTTTCATATGGTTTTCGGTCACGCTGCTGCTAACGTTGTCTATGTAGTACACGGATTTCCGATACCACTTGTTGGCGGCAGCGATCACTGCACTCGACGAGGACGACGACGACGTACCAATCATGAGCGGGCCTCGTCGTGGACGCGATGTCGCCGCTCTGACGGCTGTAACTGACGGCCCGGCTGCAGCCTCTTGATTCCGCTGCTGCTGTCGATCACGTAGCTCCCTCGCTTGCTTGCGCAACCGTGTACGTATAACGTGTCGAGGTTCCTGAAAATTGTCATTCTGATCATCAGATTCTGCCCAGTTTACAATTGGCGCGTGCTCAATATCGACCGCAGTAGCGTACGTAGCAGACCTCGCCTCGTTCAATGAACCAGAACTGAAAATTCCAATGGTCACGCCTGTAGCCCCACCTGTATCCTCCCCAGTATATAGCGTACGCGCCGGCGTCGACTGAGCTCGGGCTAAGGGCTGGCTGGTACCGGCTACTGTCGTACACGTGGTGGACTTCTGGCCTCTCAGTGCACGGACCTCCTGTACGACACCCGCCAATGTCGCCTCCTGCGCCGCCATCTTGGTCTCGAGCTTATCTTGGAGACGGGCTAACAGATCCATAACGCCTCGCATATCACCTTCATACAGCCTCGTGGCCGGCATAGCGTCCGGGCTGTCAGAAACGTAGGTCGGTAGGTACTGTAGCTGACGTCTGTCATCTAGCCATGTCCACAAAGCAATGATGTCATCGATCTCAGCTTGCAGCTTGCTATCGCCGACACGTCTAGCCGGTATGTGCGGCCATCGCTCCGTAAGTTTTAACTCATTAGCGTCGCTAAGAAGCCGCTCCTTAGCTCCCTGAATCTCACTGTCCGAGTAGAAATATGTCAGAGCGCTTTTCACGATCTTTACTGTACATTTACCATATTTAGCAGCCAAAAAACATAGCGGACTACATAAAGCTAACTTAACCTCCGCCATCTTGCTCGTATCCAATTCGTGACGCTACAAAGCGTTTAATAACGCGCTTTTGTCGCGTTTTATTATCCGCAGTGAGCGATTGGAAAATCGACGTAATGATGAATACATTGTGGCCAGCTGTTAACGAGTATAAAAACAGTAAACAATTAGATGGATGGATGGGCTACTGTCTGTGGCCAGCTAAACCATTAAGGTTCGGTACATAACCAACCATCGAGGTCAACTCAGCCTTTCATCCCTTTGTGGTAAGTAAATTGAGTACCGGCCTGCCTGGCTGAGGTTAAGGTCGGGTGGCAGACAACAGCGTGTGATGATCCCGTATGGCAGGTGACTCTCCGTATTTTTTAGATGGTTTTTCATTTACAGTGTTACGCACTTTTTAGTCTTTCAACGATTTAAAGGAGTGCTTTGAACAAGACTGCTGAAGCTATTGCCACATCTATGAGATGCGTTGATTTGTGTTGCCTAGCGTGAGGGCGTCAGAGCCGAACCTAATGTCAAGTCCGTTCTTCCCGGTGGATGTGTTGAAACAGCTCATGATGGAGAACCTCACAGAAGCCGTGCTCAAGGGCGCCGCACACATCCGCGACCCCATCGGCGGCTCCAACGAAACACTCTTCGTGTACGTAGGACGCTATTACGACTACTATTTCTCTCCTCTTCCTCTAGCGGAAGTCATGTCGGATCGTCAGCTGAAAATGAGTGAAACACATTTAGTTTCACAGAAACACTTCTGGTGGAACGCTAGTTCAAAAATCAAGTGAAAAATGTTTTTTTTTCTCCCATCTGACTGAAATTGATCGAATCAAAGGATTGGGAATTTCGCACGTTACTGATAAGATATGAACGGAGACTAGAACTAGGCAGAATCGTTACCCTCCTTTGTTCCCCTCGGCGGGTTCCCATGCTCACCGATTTAGTAATATCTGTAAAATTATAGGATATATAAACACGAAACGTATATAAGGTGATATTGAACGTGTGTGCAGGCCTCTGCTGAGGGTGACGGACAAGCTGCTGGCGATTGGTTTGCTTACTGACAAAGATCTCAATCAACTGCTCTGTCTTATCGACCCGACCAACTTCGACAACGGATACTTTTCCGGTATTCGTTCACTTCATACTGTAGTATTGATCTGCTTTCCTTACGCCGTTAACGTGTTTGTTGTAGTGCGAAAGATTATCATGAGGCATATTATTAAAACTTGTATGATGCTTCTGCGTCTTTGATTGGCAGAATTATATTCGGCGCTGGTTTTAACATTTTTGCGTTTTTTTTCTGTTTGTTTTTTTTTCTGTTTTTTTTTTCTGTTTTTCTGTTTGCGTAGTTTTACTTTAACTAGCCCAAAAATGGTTTGATTATTGCGCCTTTCACGCTTCATTTTTTTCACGTCTCTGTCTTGAAAGTTGAAACAGGACGCCTGTAAGCTGAATGTCCGACGCAAAATTTCTGCTCTTTCGTATCTCTGATAAACAGGTACTCTGTTGGTTAATAGCAGTAAAAGTTTTATTGCAATTTGCTTTGTAAGCTTATGCTGATTACACAAGTTCTGTGACCTAAGTATTAGTTGCAATAATTGTCTGCCGTCGTCTTTTCATTTCGTAATTAATTTTCTGCAACTGAGTCAAACAAGGATGCTAAAGGAATGGAATATTTAATTGGTAAAATATTTGTGTAAAATTCAGGCAACCACACGGAGAGTGAGATTCCGGAACCAGACGCGTCCACCGATCAAGGTTAGACGCAGCTGTCATGTTAAGCCGCGAAATAGCCATAGGCCTAGCCTAATCAAACAGCCAATCGATCTATCGGTCAATTATTTTTTTACCTCCGCCAAGGAGGTAATGTTTTTGCCAGTTTTTGTTTGTTTGTTTGTTTGTCTGTTAGCAAGATAACTCAAAAAGTTATGGACGGATCTTTCTGAAATTTTGAGGGTATGTCGGGCATGGTTCAATTTTGGGCATGATCCGGCAGGAATCCTGGATTCTGGATCACTTTGAAATTTTCGTTACCATTGCGTTAAAGGGGGCATAAAGGAACCGCTGGCAAAGCGAAAATGGTGACGTCACCTGGCGAATAGCTTTGCCTTGGCGGAGGTACCTGCGGGCTACGACTGCTTTCTAGTTTCACCATAAATCAGTCAAAGTGCATATATGTAGTGCTAACCTAAGGTGTGTCATTAGCCAAACGGAAGCGCATAAATGTTTTCACGCTCATTGCTTTTATGAGTTTTTCTGTAAATAAAAATTTCGTTGATTTAATGTTAACGACTTAGCTGGCAATCGGCCAGTACTGTTGTTTTCAGGTAACGAAAATAGTAGGAGAGCTTTTGTAATGCGGCACTGAATTTTTACATTCTGTTTTTCTTACTTCTACTACTTTAATACTCTGAAAGTTGTGGAATAATTTTAGCATGCACGTTCGTAAAACAACGGATTCGGTCTAGCTTTTTTGACTTTGTAACCCATCAACAGTTTTGCTTACGTTACTTACTCAGAAAATATGGAACAGTTATTCTAGCTTGCGCGTTTGCGTTGTTTTTGTCCAGGATCTGTGAGAAATCGCAAGTATGGACTACTGCAGATAAAGCTCTCAGAACCAGTGAAGCTGGAGGTAACAGACACTTACCTACAGCGATGACTTTTTTGCTGACATATTTTATTCTGGCGAATCTTCTGCCATTTCCAAAATTTTCAAGATTTTTCTATAGTGAGTCATGCTGAAAAAAAACTTCAAATAAAGAAAATTACAAGTTATACAAAGCTGTTATTCGTTAACTGTTTTAAACTCAGCTTGCTGTATTGTAATGTTAAAATATATATTTTTTGTAATTTTACAAACGATTTTAACGTTATAGCACATAAACCAGTTATGTTTCGTAATAAGCAATGATTTGTGAGTGGTCGTTAATTGTGCTGTTCAGTTGTGTGGACTGCTGCATCATCTGTGTGACATTCAACTGAGACACAGGGTCGAGGCGATCGTTGCCTTCTCAGAGGGCTTCATTAAAGACTGTCAGATTGTGAGTTCGCTTTTGTAATTAACCTTGAAAAAACGATTAAAGATGTGTATTTAGCTGAAGCTTTTTTGTGAAAACCCATCTCAAAGTTACGGAGCGTCACCTGCCATATGGGATTACACGGTGTTTGTTACCTGTCACCGGACACAGTTGAACGCGCCCCACACTAACCTCAAAGAGAGAGAGACCAGTACTCGATTTACCTACCTTGGAGGAATAGAAGGCTGAGTTGATTCAGGTGGTTGTTTGAATACTAAGATTGTTTCTGAGTTTGTCACAGGCAGTCACCCGTCTAAGCAGTAACTGGGCCCAACTTTATTGATCCAGACCAGCGCGTTTACCACTACAAACCGACATCGTCATTACAAAAACGATGATGATGATGATGATGATGATAATAATAATAATAATAATAATAAAGAGATGTGTAGCACTTGGAGAGTACAAACCTTCGGCCAGATTGATTGATTTCAGCTGGCTAAACTGTCACAAAATATGCAAATTAAGGCTCTGTTTACGGTCCTTATTTAATCTGAACACATGCTTTACAATCAAGCACTAAATCAATGGCTACTTTCTTAGATTACCCCGGTATATCATATGCGTATTTACTGTTGTGACTGGCTGTGATCAGGAGCAAAAGAGGCGCTACATTGAGATAAAACAGTCTGATCTGCCGATGTCGGTCGCTGCCAAGAGGACCAGAGAGTTTCGCTGTCCACCTCAGGAGCAGGTCATCTTTCTCATGATATGTTTTGCACTGTTGCTGCATTCGTATACTTTGGTATTTTTTGGCGTGGAAGAATTTTTAAAATTGGTTAATGTTTGATGCAGTTATGGATGCATAAATGTTATGGGATTACTATTTTCTTGACCGCACAGTACCACCTCGGATGGCGCTAGTTTTTTTAGCGAAAGCGTTCAGCGTTAGCGCTTTTTTCGTTTGAAACTCACTGTCATATAACTGTAGATCAGCCGAACTTCTCAGCACTTTTAAGCATAATTTAGAAATCGAATTGCTTGATATTATTCATAGTAAACGTGTGAACACTCAGGCTAGTCTCTGCCATTATGTGCCCCTAATTCATCACAACACGATTATAAATGTGTTTTTATAGATACCCGTTAATAAGCAGCGTTCTTTTGCACTTAGTTTGATAGTAAATCATACCGGTAACGTAATAATTTTAGTTACTAATGGATTTATTTTATGACTGACTGATCGATCGACTGACCGTTTGCATATGTTTGGATCTGATCAGATGAGGACGCTGTTGGCGTTCACGAAGCAGAACTTGGAGGACCCCGAGGAGCAGTATCAGAGTCCCATCGGCGAGGATCTGCGTGAGATGTTGACAAGCTTCCACCAGGAACTACTTAGACATAGCAACCACCCGCCACCGGAGGAGGACGAGACCACTAAGGTCGAGGATTCCACCGCCGCCAACGCCAAACAGGTTTGTCAGGCCCGGTGTAGTGGAAAATTTGTCGCACCGGAAAATTATTCCCACACGCAGCAGTACGAGTTAGGGTTAAGATTAAGGATAAGGTTAAATTTAGGGTTAAGGTTAGGGTTAGCATTAGCGTTAGTTACATTATGACAATATGGAGGTGGGAAGAATTTTCCAGGTGCGACAAATTTCTCACGACACGTCCGGCTTTAGTCTGTCCAATAGCGGGGCGCGTTTGGCTGTGTCGGGTGGCAGATAAAAATGTGTTGTCTAGTGTTTAAATTGTGAAAAATTAGTGTGGTGGGTTGAACTTTTGACGGTCGGAGTTTGACCGAAATTGTGACGTAAATCGTACATGTTACATTACATTACATTACAGATTTTTTAACGTGGCCTAAGTAAAAAAACTGCTAGGACCACAGATAAAAGCGTTAGTCACGACAAAAACACAGAAGGGTAAGACTGTTTGAACAGAAATGTTTTCAGTTGACGGCGGAACTGTGACAGTGTGTTGGACGCGACAATGTCCGGTGGTAAACAGTTCCATAGCCAAGCACCAGCGGACCGGAGAATTGTCATGCCACAGCGAGCCTAATTTTACACTGTTCGCGTTAACACTCCAAATCGTTTCTCTTTAGCTTGCTATGACGTCATAAATTACAATGACGTGACATCCGCAACCAACCCGTATGTGTTCGTAGAAAATGTACTTTTTACTGATATATTATAGATTCTGAAAACAATTTTAGTCTAATACATCGATTCTCATCACTTATTGATCAACCTTCGTAATTGTCCAAAACCGAAAACTTTCCAATTCATGCAACGATTTTGAAGATATTTCGTGTAAAAGCCTTGACACAGCATATTTTCTGTTTAAATACTCCAAAATCTGTTACCATGGTAAGGCGATCGATATTAGATAACAAAAATAATACTAACATTTTTTTCTGAGTGATATCAACTGGTTGACATTCAAAACACCACTAAAACTGAAAGAATGCAGGATCAGGGGGTCAATTTGACCTTGGCTTCCCGCCGACGTTACATAATTGATGGATTAATTACTTGCATACTATAAGCTTGTTTAACACTCACTTAGACCTATCACATTTCAAATTGTGGTTTTATCAATCAACACAGTACACACGAACCTTCTATTCTTCACGCATACACTTATTTTTTAATTTTTAATTTTAATTTTTTAATTGTGTGAATATTTTTCTATTAAAATTGAATCATCGAATTTATGTATTCATTCCATGTATAGTTCGATTCAATGAAAGGCTAAGTCTGTGTGAAAACAGGTGTCATGGACGGAGAAGCTTTTGTCACTCATCATGAGCAAACAGGAGGAGAAATCGCTAGGACCCGTCACCAACGGACCAGGTATGACGTCAGCCTGCTTTACACGCAACGTAACGCAACAAACGGATGCAATAATTAAACGCAACTGATGCAACGCAATACTAGACACCGCTTCTATCCTTGCTTTTCAGCCGCTCCCTGCCTTGCGTCCGTTGCGTCCGTTGCGTATTTTTTGCGTTCATTGTCTGCATTGCGTTGGATGAAAACGATGCTACCGGTATTTGGTATTTTGTATATTAACTTAGCGTGAACACCCCCAATTTTTAGCTAAACCACTAAACCGGAACTGCTATAGGCTTTCGCGCGTCTCGTGAGCAGTAGCTCATATTTCTTGTTTATTGAGACACGGTGTGCACTGTATGCCATCACAGAGCAGTGCTGAAATTCGAATGTGTTTGCAGAAAACTTTCAGAAGCTGATAATTCAGACGATCATCACGTGGGCGAAGAGTGACTTGGTGGCCGATCAGAATCTAATTCGCGCCATGTTCAGCCTGTTTCATCGTCAGTACGACGGCGTCTCAGAGGTAATCTACTGCTAGCTACTGTTTAATCAGATCCAAAAGTTCTTGTGCTTGCAGCTACAGTCAGGTAAAATGTGCGGATAGGAGAAAATATTCCTATTTAGTTTTTTTAACTTTTTATTTTATGACAGCTTTTAAAAGCAGAGTAACACACTTGTAGTACCCACGAGAACTGAAGTAAAAACACTGCAGCATAACGGACTAGATGCAAGCAGTTCTGTTTCAGTGAAACTTTGAAAGCAAACGAAACATTGCAGCGTTATTTTTGGGATGGGCGTTTTTAGAGACAAATGGCAAATGGAATTTTTATACACATTTTTATTCACCAAAAATGGTAGCAGTTATAATATAAATACATAATGTTTTGCATTTTGTTAAAGATAACGAAAATTGTTATAACCGAACGGCGAACAGCTCGGAGAACAAGGTAAAAACCCATTTATTGGGTTTTGGGTTATTTTGGGTTAAGCCCAGTTTTTTTTCAAACGGCCCAATTTCATAGGTCTGGGGGTTTTCATGAGTTTTATGTTATTAAAATAAGCACTGCTAAATACTGTCGTCGTCAAATAAATATTCCAAAATTTGCAAATCCATAGCTTTAAAAGTAATGTTTTGAATGCGTCAGTGTGTTTGGTGGCAGTTGATTCGTGCAATGGAGAAGTCGTACGTCATCAGTGTAAACAGCGTCGAGGACATCAAGAACTTGTACAAGTCACTTGGTCTGGTCAGGTCTCTGCTCATGGTGCAAGTCGGACCCGATGAAGAGGAGCTTCTCAAAACCAGCATCTGGTCTGTGCTACTAAGGCTAACCTACTGTAAACATTGCCACTTTTACTACTGTCTTGCTAATAGGTAGCCTTTCTTTTTGGGCTAACGGCTGTTTTCCATGCTCTAAGAATTGGAGACAACTTTGTTGTATATTCTGGCTATTACGTTTTGAGTCAAACCCAGCTTTTTTCCGAATGACTGTGTTACGTAGCTTTTCGCTTCCGGTTACCCTATTAGGACGGCCGCATAATGCTGTAAAATGTGAACAACAAAGTTTTGTTTTGTCGTGTAAAGGCGCTCATAAAGCGAGCGAAATAAACTGAACTAAACTGGAATGGGATGAACTGAAGCGCCTTGACATATTGCAGTTCAGTTAGTTCAGTTCATTCGCTCTGTACCGTTCGTGCAACACGTCGGCGACTGCGCTCTTGGACTACATCAGCGCTGGTCGCTCCACGCACTGTGCGTTCTACCATTGGCGATCGCACCTTTCCAGCGACTGCTGCATCGGTCTGGAACAGTTTGCCGGAGTCAGTCCGGTCATCGCCGTCGTTACAAGTTTTCCGCAGCAGACTGAAAACCGAACTTTTTATCTGGTCTTACATCTGTTCTGAGTCTGACTAAGAACGTCTCATTACATTGACTACTATTACTTCACTGTTTAGACTTATTGTTACGTGTACTTGTAGTCTTAGGACTTAACGCCACGCTAAAGTTTATTCGTCGATCATCATTATCATCATCAATGAAACTGGCATTTTATTTCGATTCAGTTCAGTTCTGTTGCGTTGTACACCCGTTTAGAACTAAAATTTTCGTTCAGTTTATTTTAGCTCATTTTTTGTTGCTTTGCAGACGCTTTGAAAGACAAACGAATGTGTGGCGCGTGTTTGCAGGGATCTGGCCGATAACCGCGTGTTCTTCCAGCATCCGGACCTGATTCGACTGCTGGGAATCCACGAGACCGTAATGCAGTTGATGGTGAATACATTGAACAAAGCTCAGCAGGAGTCTGCGGCCACCGAGAGCGCCATGAGTGCCATCGACTCAACCAAACGATCCTCCTCTTTGTCTCAGATACCCACAGAAGCCGCCGTCCCCGAACCACCCAAGGTTTATTCATGTTTACATTATTGGCGTCGTGGAGAGGTCAGAGGGGACTACTGCCTATCTCTAAATTTTAGTTTGCTGGAAAATTTGTGGTCGAAGATTTTTTCAAAAATACAGAATTTGCGGCTAGAAATTTTTAATTTAAAAGCAAAATTTGAAATTCTGAACAACTTAATTTCATTTGTGGGACATTCTATCCCTTCCCCAACTTTCTTAGTCCATGACGCCGCTCGTTTACATGCACACAGCATGCTTGTCATTGTTTATCATTTTATTTCCACGATCTGTGCTAACTTTTCCGTGCTATTTGTGTAAATTTGTTTTTAAAAATGAAGAATTACGGCAAGTTAATTGTTAGGCCTATGGTGTTTTATGGATTTGCCAACGATTAACGGAAAGTGTCTTAAGCCTTAAGCCTAAACACCAAGCTCCATTTACTTGGATTCCTTGTACACTTGTTGTACAACAAACCGTACAAAAGTTTACAACGAATCGAAAGTCTACAGCAAATCCAGACGACAAGCTGTACTGCTGTACGATAAATACCCATTAACAAGAAAGCCCAGCTATCGCTAGGCAAGGCATACAGTTCGTGTTGTAGTACCGACCTTCAAGGTCATGCAAAGTCAATGATTTTCATTTCATCTAAAAAGGCGTGTGCGATTTTCTATTAGTGATCAATGGCAACCTTGGCCTAATGTCGTACTGTTTAGCCACAATACATTCGTGACAGACGGGCAGACGGACGGACGACAACCGTACCAAAGACGCCTACAGCATAGCTGTAGCGCCTCCAAAATTAAAGACCGACAACAAGCCACAACTTCTTAAGATGTCAAGACGTTGTACAGTGTGTCGTACGACTTGTTGTTTACAAACAACAAGTCGAATTGGTGGATAATGTGCATGAGTGTCTGTCTAGGACACGTCGGCGGACATGGTGGTGGCGTGCTGTCGGTTCCTGTGCTATTTCTGTCGGACGGGACGCGTCAATCAACGAGCAATGTTTGAGCACCTCGGATATCTGCTCGACAACAGCTGCATGCTCCTCTGTATGTATTAACTTCTTTTTTCTCATTATTTCCGCCGTGGAGGTTATGTAATGCTTGACGTTTATTTTTTTGTTGTTTTGTTGGCGAGATTACTTACACAAAACGTTAAAAGCGGATTTTGTTAGAATTTTCAGGAAAGGTTAGATTTGGCTCAACTTAAAGGTGGTTGGATTTTGGTGTGATCCGGATAAGAATTTAGATCCAGAATAGAATTCAGCTATATATAAACTGTATGAACTGTAATTAGTTAAGTTTTTTTTCTTTTATTTTTATTTGTTTGCTACCTTTGATGGTGAGTAAAGATGTATATATAATAAATGTACAAAACATCAGTTTATACACTTGTTAACGGCAACATTTAAGGACTTGCACATCGAAAACAGC
>Ga0209367_1013161_pt1 | contig 10698 bp, 9 predicted proteins | sample WorMetLIZISLAND2_FD_187412 | JGI IMG/M metagenome (GOLD analysis project Ga0209367, IMG submission 187412) | Marine gutless worms symbiont microbial communities from Max Planck institute for Marine Microbiology, Germany - Olavius geniculatus... ... | reverse complement strand
ATGATGACCTGCGGTGACGTCATGAGTTTAGCCTATAGACGTCATGAATTAATATTCATGACGTCTATAGGCTATGGCCTAGCCTAGAATGATGACGTCGTCGGCTGGCCATTAATATTCATGATCTATATGGGCTAGGATCATGACGTCACTGATAGATTAGAATATTTCGCATAACGTAACGTAATGCCGCATTTCATTTGAATTCACGCATTAATTTCATATATTTATGAAGCTCAAATCGACATATTATATATGCGAAGTTAAATATCTAATTTAAATCTACAGAAATTGCGCAAGTGAGTTTGACCGTGGCCATGGACCTTTAATTTTACATATTGCACACCTCTAGTAGTGAACAAATGAGTTACATAATTTCTGATGTCACATATGCATCATTACTTCTACTATAAATCTAACATTATTCTGATAAAATTTGACGGATTTAGTATTTTCAGTTTGTCAACCAAGCGTTATGTGATGACGTCATCAGTATTTGTGGCATGTTTGGGTGCATTCAGTTGGCGCAACATATTTATGATAAAATTACTTCAGAGTGATGTTTTCATTTTAATTCATCGGCATATTATTAATTAGTGTTACATTCCACACATTTAGCCATTCTTTGTGCAACTTGGCCTTAAAGCTTCGTCCATGGTTTTTAACAGTAGTTTTTTTTTTAATTTACATGGCTAAAGTACAGTTAGAGTATTATAATTGTCATTGTTCAAGTTGTGTTAGCCGGAGTGGTATAAATTTGCTATTTGGATTATGTGTTTATGCCAGCTCACCGACCCTAAGACCTAATTATGAATTATTAGTAGTTGTTCATTTGAGAAACTTTTCGTTGCCATCTGGTGTAACATAATTAATACTGTATTGTGTAATGAATTTGTTGTCATGATTAGTTTATGTGATTGTGCTGCTGTAACAGAAGCGAATGGGCGCACCAATGGCAGAAGACTATCCACAGAATATGTATGTATAGCTGAATACCTATCTGTTTGTTTAATGTGCACCACTTTACTGTTGAAGCTGTTATGCTTAGGCTGTTATGAATGCAATCCATATATGAGTATGATTAAACATGGCACAGTTTTTTATGTCTTGTTTTTTTTTGTTTGACTGGTCCGTTTCAAAGCATCTGTCTCACCTATGCCCAGGTTTCTTTGTGGACTACTAAAGTGGGATTTTGTGGGCAGGGTGCCACGTTTGGTTACCTAATCACTGTCATCAGCATTTACTGATGGAACTCAAGTTAATGTGAAGCTTCAGCAGTCGTCTGACCAGTTGTCTTAACAAGGATAAGTGTATGGTTGTAAACAGCAGCACCAGCGGTTAAAAAGTATGCAAGGCACTGCAAATTTCTGACATTCAGTGCTCCAGATTTCAACTTTCTCTCTAAATTTCCCGAAAATGGTGGTCTTTAGCTTTAATTGTTGCATTTCCAGAGGAAAGATTTCCAACAAGAAGATTTTCGGACAACTTTTCGACAGGCCAAAATTTGGGATCTATCACTAGCTGTAAACTACATTACACCAGACATGCAATTTGGCAGGTATGCTGCTGAAGATCGTGCTTTTTGTCCGGATGTGGATTTGCTACCAGCTTGCAACGGTAGAGTATCGTACCACATATTTGGTCTCTGTTAACCCGGGTTTGCATTCCCTACAGTGAACTGCAGTTAGACTAAATCTGACAAGCTGTTCATTTCAGGTATGCAGGTGAGGACCATGCTGCCGGTCCGGGTGTGGATTTGCTGCCGGCAACGGTAGAGTACCGCGAGGATACGGAGGATGACTTTGTTCGACTTGTTCTGAGTGACATCAACGTCGACGCACTCGAGTTCAAGTTGACTCCGACCTACGTTGTCTACATGGCCATCCGATACAAGCTGATGCATGACTTTCGACCTCCACATCACGCCAACGATCACCGACAACGGGCTCACGCCGTTGGCGCTTTTGCAGCTAAAGTTGCCAACATGACTTACCATACCATTCAGGTGCTTCTTTTAATCATCTGTTTCACAGTGCATTTTCACTGTTCCATATTTGCCTTCACACAGGTAGGTTTGGTTTTAGCCAGGATCATTCAGAGATCTGTGTATTTCTTTATAAAAATTTTATTCAAACGATTAGTGGATTAGATTACATTGGTTTTGGTTCTAAGAGTTCTCACCTTGTTTAGAATTGCAAAGCAGTAATCAGTTTTGTGGAAAATCTTCTGACAGACTGAATTAAACCTACCCATATTTACTATGGCTTATGCACGTCTTTTTGTACGATGATGTTCGTAAGGATTTGATAATTATTTTTGATGTCATTGTTGAATTTTTACATGGTGCAGCATCATGAAGCATCTATATAATGCTAAGCAGTTTTAAATCTTGCACACAAGTTCAGTTATTTAACCATGCTCAAAGCTACTGCTGCATTGCATTGGATAGTGGAGATTGTCCAGTAATAAGTTCCAAGCTATACGACTCTGAAGAGAGAAGGCACGATAGACCAATGCATTTTTGTTGAAACCGCTGGACAGTTGATTGGCAGATTGGATAACACAAGTGATGTAGTTATTCGGTTGCGATGGTCACAAACTTTCGAACGTCACTTTGGATGAATTGAAAAATTTAGAAAATCTTCTGTTCCATTTTCTTTAAGTTATTACCAGTAGGCCTCAGTCACATTTTATCCAGCATTTTATGTTGCAATCGCCAATTGTCAGCTGCATTTTTATCTGACATTTTTGTGACATTTTATGTGACATTTGTATCATATTGCATTATATATGTATTGATGTAATATATTATATTATATATGTATTGACGTAATGCAGCCTTTTGGCTGCATCACAAATAAATGTACGTAAAAAAGTGTAAAGGTAGTATATAGCTCTTAAAGTCCAAGCTGCATCATTTTACGTAACTGTTATGAAGTTATGAAGCGCTAATTGGCTTAATCAAGTGCTTATTTGTCAATATTCATTAATTTTCTGGTTGCTAGTACATTTTAATACCCTGAAAATCATGTTCAAAGTACTTACTTTTCTCTTTTCACAGCTTTGGCCATATTCAAAACTGTGGCATCATCTGCAGGAGAGTTGCTAACTAGCTTTATTGCCTTGAGGTCAAATGCAGCTTAATTTATGGCCAAATAGCCTCAAAAAGGCCAAATTTTTCATCAACAGTTAACCCACCGAAAACCACAATATTCCAGCACATCATTAATTTTATTAACCGCACACCTCTAGTAGTTAACAAATAAACAATGACGTAATTTCTGATGTTATTTACTTGCACTATAAATTTAACATTATTTCAAGGAAAATTAACGGATTTAGTATTTTCAAGCGCAAATGTCAGTTTGTTAACCAAGTATCGTGTGAGTGACGTCGTCAGTATTTGTGGCACGTTCGTTCGGCTGGCACAACATATTTGTGATAAAATTACTTAAAAGCGATGTTTTTATTTCGTTTGATTAGCATATTATTAATTAGTGTTACATTCTGCACATATTTAGCCAATATCATTTCTTTCGTGCGACTTGGACTTTTCAGATATTTAATCAACTGCTATATTTTGTTCAAATATTTCAAATTAGTATTTCTTCAGCTACAACTGGTAAAAAATTTCAAGTAAATTGCTCTTTATTTGAGTAAATTATGAAAAAACAAAACGGGGTCTTTTTTTTGAAACACCGTGTACTAACCTGGCCCGGCATAGAATAAATTTGCTGATGGGAGGAAATACGTTACCGCTACGCCATGCCACCACTGTGTGTGCATTGTAGAGAGGCAATGGGGATGCACTGGCCCTCGCCGTGTGGATGGCCAATGCTTCGGAGATGCTGCATTTCTTTAGCTGTGACATGGATGTTGCTTCGGCACTGAGCGCTGATGTTCAGAACGTGTTAGCCGAGTGCGTGCAGCATGCATTCCTACTGCTTGTTGACACCCTCCAGAACAGTCTTCATCAGACGATGCCTGCTTTCATCAGTACTAATCCTGATGTGGACAGTACTCCCGGTAAGCACCTGTGTCATTTGCACTGCAGCATTCTGCATGGTTACGAATTTGTCGTAAAGTTGTCTGTGCAATACACTGTGTCCCAAAATTAGCAGCCCCTACAGATACGTTAGCATAACATCGTTAATATCTGACAGATTGTTACAAAATTTGAAACAGTCATTGAGACAATCTGAACTAGCATTTAAAGTTGGCCTTGACGCAAGCTCTTAGTTTAAGGCAGGTTCACTGCTGCTTGATCATTTTGTCAGTAACAATGCATTGAACGTAACCTTAAAGGCTGACGCCAGTGAAAAGTGACATTCGTGAGTTTAATGCATTTTCAGATAGTAGACCTCTACTAAAGACTACATGCACGGTACCAGCACAAAATGTTTGATGAACACTTTGTATTCAATTTTTAATAATTTCTAACACGATTCAGCTATAAATAAGCGCTTATTTGTAGCTGGTTGCCGTTCGCTCGTAAAGTATCATACCGATTATGACTGGCATCCTCCAGACTGTCTGGTTTACTTAGACATTTATGCATCAGATGGAAGTATGTTTTTCTTTCTTAGCTGTTCTCTGTTGGATTCACTGTTTATAGGCTTTAAAAGCATTAGTCACGGCTAGTCAGTTTGGGAAATCAAAACACGTTTGATGTTGCAGTTTCAGTTGATCTGAACATGACAGCCAGGACACTTTGAATTTACATAATGCTATATGACGTGTGTTTGTTATGCGATTTTTTTGCTAGATGATATGCAGAACTGGCAATCATCCTCAAGTGGACCACGCATTGGTGAGTTTAGAATTTTAGGGTTTATTATTCAATTATTTATTATTTTTCAACTGGTGCAGTTAGATTTATGTTGTAACAGCAGTGCAAGGGGTCGGGTGAGCCGCTGAGAAAACCTGAAAGCTAGGTTATAAAAATAGTTGTGAATTGGTGACTAAATTAACATTATTTATTCAGCATGAAAGTACATAAAGTAAAATAGCTTAACAAGTAAAAGGTCTAAAAGGAAATAAAAATTACACCATACATTGTTACACAATGTTCGAGTGTTACGGAAGGGTATTTTGAGTTATGGGAGCAGCTATTGCAAAATTACAAGAACAGAAACATAATATGTCAGCTTTTGTTTTCATTATGCGCGAAAGCAGCTACTGCTTTCAGCGCGTCTTATCCATCGCAATTTTGTCTGTCTGTCTGTCACATGGGTGGATCAGTCAAAAACGTGCAAACTAGGATCACCATATCTTCACCGTCTGCTGCCTGGAAGACTATTTTCAAGAACCATAAAGCTTTTTGATAAATTCAAAGGGGTCACCCCGAACGAGGGCGCTAAATGAGAGGGGGTGGGCAAAATTTGCAATTTTTGGCCAATAAGTCACTGTATCTCAATAATGGTGCGAGATAGGGCCTAGGTTACTATTAATCACTAATAGGAAGTCGTACACTGATTCTTGATTGCCACCGAATTTAATGACTTTGGATGACCTTGAATGCAAAAATAGGTTTTTTTGTGAATTTTTTGGCTATTTCAGGCTGCAGCACAAGTCTGTGGCATTCACAAGGTGGCGCCACTCAACTATCTCATTATGCGATGAGAGATTTTTGGTATTTGGATATTACGTAGCATGAACACCCCAATTTTTCTCTAAACTACTGAACAGGAACTGCTATAGGCTTTCGCGCATCTCGTGAGCATTAGCTCAAATTTCTTGTATTTGTTTGTTGTCGTGTTTCTATGGATATTTGTTGTAATGTCTTGGTGGCTGGGTGGTGTAATGGTAGGGTGTTGGACTTATGATCTAGAGGTTGTGGGTTCAACTCTCGGTTGGGTCACTATCAAGTGGTTACTGTAGACAGGTAAATCATCTTGGTACATAATCAACTCCAAGGTAAACTCAGCCTTCCATCACTTTGTGGTAGGTAAATTGGGTGTCGGCCTGCTTGGCTGATGATAAGGCGGGGCATGTTGGCCTGTGTCAGGTGGCAGGTAACACTGTGTGATCCCATATGGCAGGTGATGCTCTGTAGCTCTGTGATGGATTTCGTATTAAGAACTACCTTTATTTGACAGATGATGTGATCAATCTATTGTCGTGGACAATGTCGCTGCTGCTGCGTGCTCGAGTGAACGCAGCTCTGACCATTCAGCTTTTCTCGCAGCTTTTCCACTTTATCAACCAGTGGCTGTTCAACCGACTGATCGCCCACAACTCGGTGCTGTGTACTCAGGCGACTGGCCAGCGCCTGATACACCGATTGCATCGTGTTGAGATGTGGGCTGAGAAGCAGGGACTGGAGCTGGCAGCCGAGTGTCACTTAGCACGCATTCTGCAGGTACCATGACGTGCACGTTTATACTGTAGACTTGTAGTCAAAAGGCTCGTAGACAAATATAATCTGTGTTTTAAAAAACAGTCAAAATTGTTTTTGTCATAACTGCGTCAAATTTTTACCGATTTTTATAATTTTTGGCAATAAGATGGACAACAGGATAGAATTGAGTACGATGCACTCATTTTTCATTTCACTTAATTTATGTCAGTGCACTACCGTGTGAAACACAGATGCTCCAATTTTGCATAATGCTGAGCTGTTGTTTCTGGTAAACGTTGTAGCGACTTTGTGGAAGCCGTGACAAATACGTTTGTGAATTTCTTATTTGCAATATGGATACACGGTAGCCGAAATTTGCACTGGCCATTAATAAGAATGCTCCAGGATTTGACGTTGTTCGGAAAATTTTATTGAAAAGTTAACAGTTAGTGATATACATCATCTTTGTGAGAGGTTTAACAATTTTTCCAATGTACGACCTGAGAAGCCCTGATGTGTGGGGACCTGGGAGCGAGCCCCGAAGATCTCCCTTAAATCTGGCAGTGCCCGGCACTGCAACCCAATCGCAAAGCTAAAATTACCCAGCAAGCTGTTCGCGACTGTGGCTTCGTACAAGAAGACCACACTACATACAGCAGAGACTTGACTTACAGTAACTATTGTCTTTTTCTAAATTTGAAAAAAATTTCTCTGTGGTGTCCGCTATCCACACAATGAATGACACAAGTCTGTGGTAGAAGCCTGACTGGAGGGACCGATATAAAACTCCTTATGACATCGTAAGTTACAATGACGTCATATCTGCTTTAAGCTCACATGAGTTCTGGAGAAATATGCATTATATTGTTGTGTAGATATTGAAAAGTTTTTCAGTCTAACATATCGACTTGCAAAACTTTTTGAACGCCCCTCGTATGTTTGAAAATTTTATTATGAGGCCATGCTCTAGCTTCCTGGGGATGTACAGTAATTGGCCGTAAGTGAGTTATCAAGCAGCAATAATTTACATGCAATCCCAAAATGTTGTCAGCAACATTTCAGTGTACATTTTCGATTTTTGGTAACTGATTTTTTGCCATATGTAAAAAATACTGCTGATAACATTACATATGTAGTACAGTACACTACACAATACACATATGTACTTACACTTTTATTAGCTGACCATACTTTAGTAACGGTTGAGCTGTTGTCATGGTTGTCGTCCGTCCATCTGGCTGTAATGGATGTATTGTGGCTAATGGGTAGGGCATAGGGATAACTGTTTACATGAATAATTATCCAAGGGTGTTAAACTCGGGCATGCATAATTTCAGCCATCTACTCCAAGGGGAACATTTTCAAATAGGGGATTGAATGAAGGGAGGGGTGGGAAAAAGTGCTTTTTTCATTGGAAAACTGGCAATATCTCCAAAACCGTGAGAGATACGGCCTAGGTTACTATTAATCGCTAATAGGAAGTGGAAAATTCTCTTTCAAATAACATTTAAATCATTGACCTTGAATGACCTTGAAGGTCAGTACTGCAACATGAAGTGCACAGGCTGTAGCATGTCTTCCCTAGCGACAGCTGGGCTTTCTTGTTATGTTAAGTGAACGTGTTGGTTGTTTGTCAGGCGGCCGCACTGTTGGAGTCGCAGAAAGCCACGGCTGACGTGGTTGCTGATCTGAGTTCGTCCTGCTTCAAGCTGAACTCGCTACAGCTTCGAGCCTTGCTTCAGAACTACAAGCCGGCGCATGACGAGCGCCCGATCTCAGCTGAGTTCATCGAGCGTGCGGTGCTGGTAGCGCAGAACACCGCGGACGCCATCGCACGCCGGGAGGGCAGTGAAGTCAAGCTGCTTGAAGATCTGGACTTGCAGCTACCGTTCCTCCTGCCGGAAGATGGGTACTCTTGCGACTTCGTGACCGGCTGCAATGCCGAACTCGTTGCGTTTCTGGAACCGCTGAGACAAGCAGGTAACATACATACGCACCAAGTCAATTGTTCTGATTCTGTCTCTGGTCTTAAACTGCTCTGTGGCTCGTTTATCTCAAATTCTTCTGTCAGCTGCTTGTATCTTCTGCATCATTTCTCAGTCAGCTTGATCGAGTTTTGATCCATACTGAGCTATTTCAAAACCGCCTATAGGAAGGTCTGGAAGGATGGTTACGTTTGTGACATTTTGACGACTGGGTGCAATGCTGAATTGCTTGTGTCTTTGGAACCGCTGCGTCAGGCAGTTATCATGCATGTTGCATTAATTAAGTAAATAGTTGTATTTCGTCCTGATGTTTTTGAAAATTGCTTAAAGTTGTCATTCACTGCAAGACTGAGCGCAGTTGTTGTTTGATCATTTATAGGCATATGTCGTGTCATCGAAAATCCACAATCTTCTGGCAAGTGGAATATATTTTTGAGCAAACCGCAGGTATTTATTATTCTCGGTGCAACATATTTTTCATTTTGTATTATTTTATTTAATTGTTTTATATCTTATTTTCTGCTAATGTATTTCTTGAATGTAAATTATGCTGCTGAATTATCCGTTCTTTGGCTTTGTTGATTAGGTGTCAAGAAGGCTAATTCTCCCATATATAATTTGCTTTTACCGCCTCAAGCGTTTTCCTAGTACATGGACATTGGCATTGACAATGACCTCTAGGCTACCTGTGCTGGTTATGTGAAAAAGGCGTTGAATGAACAAACATTTGTGAATGAAGTTTGAAGGTTTTTCATTTCGTTCTTTTGATTGGTTTGCACATTTTGACTTTAGCAAACTAGTGCTTACTTTTTGGGCTCTTGTGTGCAAGGTTTTATTAAAATTCCACGGGTAACTTTTTGAGTAATCCGATGGGCATACTTATTCATTCGTCGGTGGTGTGGAGTTATCATGCATCTTCCGTCAGCAACTTAAAACTCGTTTGTTCCCAAAGTCTTTTTTTCCTAAAAATTTGTATACTCTTAAGTATATGCGTCACTTTTTAAACTGGACTTTATCTTACTCGTTTCTAGTGGACTCTGTAGTAGTTTGTATTACTTAGAGCTACTTTTAAAATCCCAGATTGATATATCGATTAATTTGCAGTGAGTTGTAGTGTTGGTGGTCTGGTGTAGAACGTGAGTGGACGTGGTGCATTCCCTGTGATGGAGTCGTCAAGTCCTGCAACTGATCGTCATATTCAGCCAACACACCAGTCACCCATGGATCTGCTGACAGTGACGTTTAACAAAGTCAACAACAGTATCGGACTCAGTATCATCGAAGCAGTGGTCAGTTTTTTGTAGCTGGATAACTATCGAGCTTGATGTACATGGTTCCTACGGTCAGGGGAAGTCAGGGAAAGTCAGGGAAAATCCAGACGGTCAGGGTAAGTCAGGGAATTCAAAAGTACCATGGTGCAAAAGTTAACAAAGATGCAGAAAAAAAACAGAACTGTTGCATCCACACTGCATACAGCAGTTCAAAATTTTTTCTGCTCGCTTCGCTCGCAGATTATTTATACTTTTACTTTTTCATTTGTTCTGCCGACCTTGTTTCTAGTGTTATTGCAAGTGATTGAAAGCCAACATTGGTATTTCGCATGAACAAATTATGAACATGAACAGGGACGCATGAACAGGGAAAACGATTCATTTTGTTCTGGAAAGTCAGGGAAAAGTCAGGGAAAATGTATTCTGCAGAGTAGTAGGAACCATGGATGTACATTGTCTTGTTATTTGACATCTAGTTCTGTTGCTGGAGCGCAACAGTTATCTTTGTCATCTTGTACACAGTTTTCCTACAGGTCAGGTGAAACTGGAAGTCAGGGAATTTGTGTGGTCAGGGAAAAGTCGGGGAAAAATATTATTCTTCAAAAGTCAGGAAAAATGGTCTTAGAACATGCAGACTGCAGATATCTGTGTTTTTTTGTGTCTTTAAATAATAAAAAGCAGGCAAATTTGTGGCATCCTTTGAACATCCAAAAGCTAGAAGTGTTTTTGCTTCAACTTCCAACCAGGGCTTCTGTCGTTTGCATATTGCACCTTTAATACTGTTAAGATATAGTGTACCATTTCTGACATTTGTGCGATATAGGGATGGGGACAATTTAATTTACCGTGTCACTCTCTACCTCACATTTTGTTAAGCTCCGATTGTGCACTTTGTCTCAAAAAACGTTTTGCTTTGTGATTGACAAATATTAGCCGTTTTTTCACTATCACACTTTCCAGAAAATTGGCAATAAATAGGGACCAACCGAATTCACGGGAAAAAATGCATGATTTCACGGCAGAATTTTTAAAATGTGTCAAATTTCACGGAAAATTCACGGAAAGAGTTTCGGAAATTCACGGGCCCCACAGACGTTATTTC
>Ga0209367_1013158_pt1 | contig 10700 bp, 8 predicted proteins | sample WorMetLIZISLAND2_FD_187412 | JGI IMG/M metagenome (GOLD analysis project Ga0209367, IMG submission 187412) | Marine gutless worms symbiont microbial communities from Max Planck institute for Marine Microbiology, Germany - Olavius geniculatus... ... | reverse complement strand
CAAGCTGTGCCATGTAGAGTTCGCTGCAGTACGTTGTCCATCGTTGTATTATGTCAGTTGTATTCACGAGCAGCATTCCATTACTGTCTCTGATTGCTCTCTGCTTTGGTTGCCATTTCCTGTTAACGTCACCGATCATCTTGTACACTTCCCTGGTCTTATATTCTCCATAGTATTGTTAAATATTAGCAGACGACAACTTAACATTACTGGTAAGAATTTACAGTTCACAGTAAACCAACGAATACTTTCAGTTGATCATCAGCTACAAACGTCCATAGTAAAACATTCAAACAATTCAAAAGTGAAAACGTGAAGTTTATGACTGACAGCAGCAGCAAGAGGACTATCGTCACATCTGCAAATATGTTCAAACGAAAATATAAATGGCATAATGTTATGAAACCCTGTGTTCCGTACAAAAACAAGAACTTATGGCTCTTGAATGTAGACAATATTGTGTAAAAACGTATGTAAAACTGACTTGGTTGGAGTTGACGTTAACCGGGTGAGTTTGACTGAGTTGACACTCGCAGTAGGTGGACGCTATCGAGGCGTCCTTGCACGTCCGATCACCTAGGGTGATGTCAAACAGACTGACTCCACGTCGACCTCGAGCAATTCGCCGATTGTCGTCGTACGGCTTGCCGATGTCCAGAAGACGTCGGATCGTTTCGTGCAGGTCAAATGGCGTCGTCAGCTTGTGCCTGTTACTGTGCAGTGTCTTCATCATGGCGCCGCGTCGACGTCTGAAGGACTCGGGCATTGCTATCAACGCAACAGGCAGGTTCTCTTCGTACCAGCTCATTCTGTTGTACCCGCGCGTGGAACCATAACGCACCCCATGGTCCGAGAACAGCACCATCGCCGTGTTCTTGAGGGCCCCAGAGTGGTACAGAGACTGAAAGAACCGTGCAAGTAGCTTGTCCATGTGTGCACCTTCGTTCATGTCTTCGTGAAGCAGAGCGGAAAAGAATCCGAAGGCAAATATTGGACGCCGGTTGGCAACGATCATTTTCATCACATCTCGCATCTGCAAAATATGCAATTGCACGCTCCCTACTAATAACAGTAAAATATATCCGCATTAACAATAGTCACAATCACAAATGCTGCTAAATGTTTAAACTGCTGACCTAGAAAACAAGACGCATTTAACATCGTCATAGGCGGTAGGAATATCCTTAAACACTCGGTTTGTACCTACCATACAGAGAGCGGCTTCCTTATCCAGTACTGTGACAACTCTCGATAAGAGACATTTCGGAATAACACACATCCCTTGGAGAAAGTTTCAATTTTGAATGCTTTCTAGTTTTATAGAACATTTCACAACGCGTCTACACTAGCGAAACTACTCAATAAAACACAGAGTAGATAAAACGAACTGACCCAATTCAGTATGAGCTCGTCTTCTAAAATTGGGCCAGTGCACAGACGATACGATTTGGGTCGCCAGTCGATCAGACTGTGGTCTTTGTTCATAGCAACACCGAGAGGTCGGAAATAGTAGTCAGTTGGTATCGAGTGAAATCCACCAGGACTGTTCGCCCCTCCCACCCAGATGTTGAACACGTGATTCACGATGTACGAATCCTCCATAAACAGCGTTCTGTAGCCGGCGCTGGAGAAGTCGTTCCAGAGTAACGGTGCCCGATCTATCCACCCGAGCGGCCGCTCTTCCGCAAACTGACCAGTAAGTAACGCCATCACGTTGGGGTAGGTGTTGTCCCCGATACGACTGTATCCGTACAGCTCCTCAGCCTACAAACATCAACCGACAAATAGCAATACTCATATACCTGTCGATACATGCAATAATCTCTTCCCAGCGGCGACATCAATTATGTAGCCGTTCGCTTAGCTATATATACAGGGTGAGTCAAAAAAGTAAGCTATTGCACTTTGTCCATATCTCTGTGAAATATTAGTCAATTTTTTTACAACTTTTTCACCAGTGGACTCCTAAGAAATTTGCTACTCAGGGGCATGCACACCACACTTATTGTGTCGCTACTCTACCTTGTAAAATATAAATATCCAAAAACATACAATATTTGCAGATAAACAGAAGGTCTAATGGTAAATTTTCGAAGAATTTAACTTAAATGTTAAAATACAAGTTATAGTATGTGTCAAAAGCATTGGAGGCATATTAAGCATTTTTCTCAAATAATTTGAACGATTTTACAGTGCACTAATTTTCAGCGTACACTAATGCTGTTTGATGGCTGCAATCTTGCTCAGTTAACTGCATGAGCATACAGAACAATGTATTTTAATCGTGCAGATCTACAAGCCTATCTTACAGCGTAATTTGTGATATTTTGTTCGATGGTGCTGCCACCTCAGGAATCGGTTTACTTTATTACAGTCACGCCCAAGTGCACATAATTCTGATCGCTTGCATTGATTGAGTTATATTTTTATGCGCGAAAGTTAGCCATCGCAATTCCGTCCGTCCGTCTGTCTGTCTGTCTCTCCGTCTGTCCGTCCGACCGTCACATGGGTGGAACGAGATAGGGCCTAGGTTAGACCTTGGCGCCACGAAACTATCGTTTGTGATCCAGATAGAGAATTTGGTATTTGTATATTAACTTAGCGTAGACACCCCAATTTTCAGCTATAACTACTGAACCGGAAATGCTACAGGCTTTCGCGCGTCCCGTGAGCCTTAGCTCAAATTTCTTGTATATACTTATATATGTGGCTAACGAATCAAAGGCGCACATGGCTCTAGAGTCAACTGAGTGTTCACGTTCGCTATATGCAATGCAAAGCGGTTCAGTTTATAAACTATGCTTAAACGAAAGATCTACAGGTATATTTCAGTGAGTCGCAAAATAAAAAAGCGCTAAACGAAATAAACGCTTTTACTAACAAATGTTAAATGAAATCATTAAATTGGGTTTACATGCAACCGACGACGAAGAAATCGTCTGGTTGAGTTGAGACGTCTGACGGAGTTGAGTCTGGACGTCGAGTCGATTCCAATCATCAGAACATTCATCGGACCCAGCTGATCATCATCATCATCATGAGGTGGAACGCGTTGACTGGGAAGTGGTCCATGACGCCGTGCAGTCAGCTCGTCACAGCGACGTTCGACGTCGGGCTTCAGTCGAGCGAAGGCGTGGAAGTTGGTGTAGACAGCCTGACCACGCCCACTGCTGCTGCTGCTGCTGTTGCTGTAGCACTGAACTCGTACGAACTCCACGTCGCTCAGTCGAACGTCGCTCCCGAACATCACTGCCTCGCCGTACGCCGACTTGTAGTCGCTATACCAGATCACCTAAGCGCACCGCATGGAATGTTACTTACACTTTTTCATGCACAGCAGACAGACGCGTTGATCTCTTATAGCCCTGCCATTCACACGGCCCAGAAATAGAATCAGAGCATACTTAGTATATCCGAAAAAATTAGAATTTTGTAGCGAACTCTTAACAGATGACATCACGCTACAATTTTTATGCATTTGATCAACGTCAGCTGTTTCTATGTTTATGGCCTATTGCTTTTAATTTGAAATCTGACGAACGTTTTACCTACACTTTGTGCAGACAATAATTCTTTCAAAACGGCACCTACATAAGCTTCAGGGGGTTTCGCCTTAGACTTCAACCGAAGGCCTTGTTTCCGAACCCTGCTAGCTCCACGCCCGCTGATTTGTTCACCAAAACTTACACAACAGGTCGACGCTTCTTACAGCAAACAGAAACTTGCAGTGAGAAAACCACGAGTTCAAGCAACGCAAAATAATTATGCAAAACAGCAATCTACACACAGAAACCGAACAAGTGCTAGTAGTACTATTTCATGCTTTACGTGTCAATCGTGTCATGCAAATAACGGCTGAGCACGCTGCATGTCGCACTTTGCTGTATATAGCATTATCGTTCACTAAAAACAAAAATTCACGGAAAGACCAAAATTAGCTGAACGTTTCCACAGGGACAGGAGTAACTGCTGCACTTAGTTTCAGTTGTGAAGGTCAATGATCAGGGTTGAAAATAAATTAATGCAGATTTATTGGCGGACGGCCGCACAATGTTGCTAGTCTTACACAGAAGTGAGCAAGCGCCCATTGGCAGCGCACTAGACATTTCTTCGAAATGATAGTGCGTTGTATAAATGTTCACTTATTATTAAGCGCACCTCTTGATAGAGACAATGCTGGATGTGCAGAAACTCGGCAAGCGTCGTGTTGAGCCGGATATACTGACCGTCAGTCTCAGTGATCGGCAGGGAGTGATTGCAGACGATGAACTGCGGATCCGGATCGCGGATGTACGGCCGGATGCTCGGATTGTAGGCGTCGAAGTCCGGAATCTGGCAGGACGGCGTGTCCACCACCACTCCGATGGGTTTCGCTTCCAGGGTGCCGTAACCGTTGGCCCACAGCGGTGGTCTGGAGCGAGCCAAGGCGGAGCGGAAGATGGCGGGAGACAGCAGGGTCGTTGCTATGACGAGTACGACTACGACGGAAATTATCAGTGTTGCGACGGCACGGTAGCACTGTGTACCGCTGACAAACTTCACTGCACACCAACACATCGCGACTGAACTTCAATCTTGATACTGGTGGTACCGATGCTGCAGTCATTACGTCACAGTGATGTAAGTGGTAAAGAAAAAGACGGCGGTGATAGCGACGGGATGCTGTGGCGGGTCATCGGCGTATTTGAGAAGGTAGTAACATGCTGCGCCACATTCAGTGCTCTCGATCTCGACTACACAACAACAACATTGACACAGATAAAGCTCAAACTGATTTACTGTGGACCTGATCGACAACTTTAAATAAATAATAAAAATAATACTCAAAAACTTTATGAATAGCCTACAGTATACGTATATATACAGCGTTCACGCAAATTTATCACAACTTCTGAAAGTCTCAAGTCGTTTGAAGTCGACTCAAGTCGACATGCCGCTGTCAATTCAAGTCAACTTAAGTCGAGTCGGATATGCTCAAGTCGACCGCCGTCGACTTGGGGTAGTTTCTGTACCTCAGCGACTCCCAGGTCTACTAACAGTATACGATGGTTAGCCTGTCTGGACTTCATGCTTACATCATCGTTTGTTGGCTCAGTAAGCTTCACAGACCTGCATCTTCTCTTCCCTATTTCCCTTTCTTTATTTTTCCCATCCCAGTTTTGTTTTCAGAAACTTTTACCCTTAATGTATCCACAGTGTCTGGGGAGCGCTGTTCGGCTGCGTACAGCTCTTTGTGAGAAATCCATCGCAGAGTTACAAAGCGTCACCTGCCAAAAGTTAAGCTCTTCACGTGAAGTCTGGCGCGAGACTTTGGTCGCCGTCGATTTTGGGAAGTTCTGGAAAAAAACGAATTTGGTAACAAGCTAGGAAAAAGTCTAGACGCTAAATTTACCAATTTTAGTCCGCCCTCAAAAAGCCGAAAAGTGCCTTTCTTACTTTTTGATGGAGCATTTGCTCCAAAGTTGGTAGACGCCCCTGCAATGGACGTGGTGAACTAGGCTATACTACATCGCACATGCAGGTCTATGTATGACGTCGTGTTGTCAATCGCTGCTACGTGTACGTATGTTACAAAGTCACAAGCAGAGCAGTTGGCTATATTATGCAACAATCAGAAGCACTGATCACTAATGTACCACATTCATATAGGCCTACGTTCATACTTTTTGTTACACTATTTGACCAGTCCAAGTAAACCTCCTACTGTGTTTTGCATTTCCGGCATGCGATAGGGGGCCTCGACTACACAATGCACGTAGCATAAAAAATTTTGTCATCAAGCGTTCCTATAAAACAGTCACACAATCGCTGCCCATTATTGCATGCATTGGCCAGCGTACGCCGAACATCCGCGTATCACTATTCACTACAACACCGACCGTTACTGCAAGCTCGCAAAAACCGGCTTTATTAGGTTTCAAAAAAATTTCGGACGGATTTCCGCATCGTTTAGCCACAATGCATTTTGTGACAAACAGGCAGATAAACGTCAACTCGCATCAAAAGGCCAGACCTTTAAGCTGACAGTTTAACGATCGGAACAAAAACCGACCCCTGTTACATTTTCAAATAGTTTCAAGTATCCCGGTTTATTATTAACAAATTCTGTTAAAGGATCGCCATTTAATTAGCACTTAATATCACATTACTGTTTGAAAAATACCGTACATTGCGACAAGCACTTCGCGGAATCGTGCAACGCCCTGAGGCACAAGTTGTGGCCTACAATAAATTCAAAGTCTGTAAAACTCTACAGGGTGGGCCAAAAAAGTGGCCTCAGTGACATCGACAACCCGACCCCACATGCAAAAAGTAAGCTATTGTACTTTTTCCATTCCACGTCTTCGCTAAATATTGACCGACTTTCGAAATTTTTTCACCAGTAGACTCTAGAAGAAATTTCCTACTCAGTGGCATGCATGTCGCACTTATTATTCGCTACACTACCTTGTAAAATATAAATATCCAAAAACTTACAATAGCTATAGATGGCAATAAGGTCAAGTGGTAAATCTTTAAAGTAGCCGCCTATTCAAGTAAAATGTTAAATGTAAGTTATAATAAGTGTCAAAAAAGGTTTAGTTGTAGCTACTGAGTAAGTTTTCATCCTACAAAAAATAGTGCACAACTTGCAGGGCCACACATTGAAATACATTGTTCTGTATGCTCATGCAGTTAACTGAGCAAAATTGCAGCCATCAACCAGCATTAACGTACATTGAAAGTTAGTGCACAGTAAAATCAATCAAATTATTTGAAAAAATTGTTTAATATGTCCTCCAATGTTTTTGACACTTACTATAACTCATATCTTTACTCCTTGCGCCTTACGTTTCTAACATAGCAAAGAGGAGTAGGCCTATATGAGATCAGTGTAATATTGAGGATTGACCGACGACCGACGACCGACCGACCAACGGCCGACCTCTGTTCCTGGAAGAGCCTTCCTGGAAGAACTTCAAACGGCCATATCTCCATAACGGTGCTAGATAGACACATGGTGACTATAGACCACCCGAAGGAAGTCGACCCCCGGGAGTCGAATGGTCCGTAACCGATGACGTCACGTGACCCCAGAAGGTCAAGGTCGTGACCCCATTATCTTCGAGGCGCCATATCTCCGTAAATGTGCCAGATAAGACGCATGCGTTTAGGTATAACAAGACAAATGGCAACTAGCCTCATCGACCATTATTAGAAATTTTCCCTCTCAATTCTTAAAATAGGGCAATATTTTATGAGTTCGGGGAGACAATTTCCAATAAGGACCTCGACGCCAGTCACTATTAGTATAATATTAAACGGGTCTCAATTAGACGCCGGGTCTCAAGCCGAAAGGAACGAAAAAGCTTTTGAAAGAATATAGCCTACAAAAGAAAATGATGTGCGTCACAATCTAATAATATTTCTTGTAACATTTAAGTTAAATACTTCAAAAATTTACCATTAGACCTCTGTCCATCTGTAAATATTGTATGTTTTTGGATATTTATATTTTACAAGGTAGTGTCTATAATAAGTGTGGTGTGCACGCCACTGAGTAGCAAATTTCTTACAGAGTCCATTGGTGGAAAACTTATAAAAATTGATCAACATTTAGCGAAGATATCGACAAAGTGCAATAGCTTACTTTTTTGGCCCATCCTGTATATACAGCAAATCTATACAAGTCGCATATGTAGGCCTACTGTAAGTCCGTATAAAATTCATGTTTTATACGACAAATCCACAAAATCGAAATGACTGCAGTCTGCATCATAAAGGAGTTTCGTTTTTACGACAGAATATGATGCGATGAACACACTTGACTCAGACGTGCGAGTAGGCTACGTCAGACAGGATAATACAGCAGCTGTACGTATACTTGCCGACTGAGACTGATAGTCATGCAGAACACAGCCGGTGCAGGCAATTATCATGCTGCTATGCACTCCGCAGGACGTAGGCCCCTACTACAACTGTTGCAAATGCCGTTTGCTTGTAGTATTGGGCCTATGCTGAATAAAAACGGATGACAACGTGTGTACGAATGATGCAGAGTACGGTATGCCTACACGCGGTGACACACAAAAAGTGTAAATGGAACATTATGCTTAACGTAAGTAGAGCAGTTTCGGGCAGTTTCGTAAACGGTTAGCCTCGATCGGCGCAGTGAATGTTAGTCATTTAACAAAAAAATGTTTAACATAACCACCGTTCGCTGCAGGTATCGACAGCGATCGTTTCCGAAACTGTCCGGTCGTTCCATTCACGAGTAAAGCTTGTTCCACTTTTTTGTGTGCCACCAGATGTAACCGACCGGATCCGTGTTACAGCCGAGTCCTGAGCAGCGATCTGCACTCTGCTGCTGCGGGGCCTCAGCGGCCACATGGGAACGCGCTGCAGCCCATTGCCCACCCAGTCTCAGCCGCCCACTGCCCGGATGTATTGATCAGTTCGACTGTCTGCATGGATGCCATTGTGAGTGCCCAGCGGGCGCATAACAAGAAGCCCAGCTGTCGTTAGAATAGCCGACCGTACTTGTTGACAGTGATCTTCAAAGTCATTTAAGGTCGATAATTTTCATTTCATTTGAAAGGGCGTATGCCACTTCGGCACTTCCTATTAGTTATTAATAGTAACCTTGGATCTATCTTTCACCGTTTCCGACATATGGCTGGTTTTCTGTTGAATTTCTTACCGCTTTTATTTAACCCACCAATTTAAAAATGTTCCCTTTGTACTAAATCGCTGAAATTTTGCATGCCCTATTTTAAGGTGCATGGCTAATTAGGCCTATTCGTTAAAAAGTTTTCCCCTACTATATAGCCTAAAGCTTAGCCACAATGCATAGGTGAACTCCAGTACTTGCTATAGCGATTCGTACATGAGACGGACTCAAGACCAGAAGCGCTTTACAATCTTGGAAGTAGCAGCTGATTGGCATGAGCTAATGATACCGCAGCACACTATGCGGCCATCCATTGCCCGCGTGAACGAACAATTGGACTCGCGGTTTGCAGCTAGCAGACATACCATCGCCCCAATGAGCCACACTAGGCCTTCGTCCTGTAGCCCGTAAGCTACTACTCATTTCCCGTCACAAGGAGGGTAGGAGGCTGAGTTGGCTTGAGCATATAGTAGGTTAGCAACTTGCTCAAGGTTGCTTGCAAATGACGGCAGTGAGAATCAAACCACAACCTGAAAGTTACGAGTCGACACTGACCACTAGACCACTTGCACCTACACAGGCAGGTAGGTGTGGACAACTTGCCCAAGGCTGTTATTTGGTAGCGCATCGGCTGGGCATTGAACCGTGGACCTTTCGGTCTCTTATCCAACGCCCCAACCGCTGAGCCACCAAGCCATAGGCCATCCTCTACAGACGGATGGACGGACGACAACCATGTCAACAGCTCGACCGTTACTCAAGTATACGGTCCGCTAAAAAGCCTGTGCGAGCCTTATTGTCAGGGAGCGTGTCTGTATCCGACTCTGTCTATCTGCAGCTCGGCTATTGTTATAATATCTAGCAGTTGCAAGCCACGTCGCCTACCGGCAGTTGTCTTTCTTTCTTCTGAGTGTGGTCAACTCAAACGTCAACAGTTGCTGGGGTTGTGTTGAAGACTGCTCGTGTTCGTTGTAAACAGTCAATCAATCAATCAATCAATCAATCCAGGTGCAGATAAAATGTCTCTGTCAAAAAGGTCAATGTTTCTGGCTCCCATGGAAAAGTTTTGACTCCCGGTAACTAGAACTTTCGTTCCCACATACTTTCGCTCCCATTATGGAACTTTCGCTCCCTGGTACCTTCGTTCCCTGGAACTCTCGTTCCCAGGAACTTTCGTTCCCTAGAACTTTCGCTCCCCTGAGCAAAACTGAGGTGAAACTTTCGCTCCTTACTCAGAATTAACATTATAGGCCTACACACTTAATGCTTAATGTAAGCAGCTGAAATCAAAGGATGCCAACATGCGGTGTAAATGCTCAACATTCAAAACAAGAAAGCCCAGCTGTCGCCAGGGACGACGTGCTAGACGTGCTACAGCTAGCCTAACGTGTTTTTCGAAAGATTAAAAATGCGCTTAAGGTTTAGAAAAAAACTAAATTTTAAAATAATGGTAAGAACTTGATGGAAAATATAATTTGAGAAAAAACTTTATAAAAATTTGGAAAAAAATTAAGGAAATTAATAAATTTAAGATAAAATAATTAATAAATTAAAAAATTAAATTTAATGACATTAGAAAAAAGAAGGCATAGGAGTGATTTACTAGAAACATTTAAAATTATTAATGGTTGTTATAATTTGCAATCAGATTTATTTTTTACATAATGAAGCTTAAAGAAAAGGTCATTCAAAGAAACTGTATAAAAACGCAGTAAATTAGATTTGAGAAAGTATGTATTTAGCAACAGAGTAATTGGTCACTGGAATGCACTGTCTGACGTGTGTGTAACCAGTACTACAACTAATCAATTGAAGGGTCGGTTTAATCTGCTGAGCTGAGCTGATCCGCTGATCTATTTTCTCAACCTCTGATTGGTCGGTGACGATCATGTGATCCAAATTTAGATCAGCAGATTAACAACAGCAACTTTCTTCAACCGTTGTGGTTGAACGAATATATGTGCATGGTTTTCTCGAGATTTTGTTAAAGACTAGTCTGCCAGAGTGTCTTTGATAACAGTTGTATATTGATAATAATTGCATTATTGAT
>Ga0209367_1013157_pt1 | contig 10700 bp, 7 predicted proteins | sample WorMetLIZISLAND2_FD_187412 | JGI IMG/M metagenome (GOLD analysis project Ga0209367, IMG submission 187412) | Marine gutless worms symbiont microbial communities from Max Planck institute for Marine Microbiology, Germany - Olavius geniculatus... ... | reverse complement strand
TCGTGACATGGCCTCACTCACTCACTCACTGCTGCGTGTAACCGGCTGTGGGTCGTAGCGCCCTCCACGTTGACCGGTCGTCAGCAAGAGCCCATGCGTCGGCAGCAGTGAGTTCGGTGTCCCGCACAATCTGACTCATCCATGTAGTCCGTGGTCTGCCAGCAGGGCGATTCCATGGCTTGCTGGGTATTAATTAGCATAATTTGTAGTGCCGGGGCGACAAATAATTACTGCTGCCAGTAGCATTAAATCATGGCTGGACATTTTAAAATCTTGTCAAATTGCTAATTTTTTCTTCATTTTAGTCACAGCTTGTAGCAAGCAAGGAGTTTAGAACCCGTTCTGTTTTAATTCACGTTCATCATTCACTGTTTATGACATAATTCAGTGGGATGATGAAAGCGCTTCTTGTGGCTGCTTTGCTGAATGACGGATGTAGAAGATGTTGTCATGCATGCAGTCTTGTGTAAATAAATATATGAATATAATTACGGATAGTAGAAAATCACGGAAACACAGAAATAACGAAAACCGTGATTTTTGTCAAATGCCATGATTTTGCCAAAATGCCATGTTTTTATGCAAAATGCCATGATTTTACATTTTTACAAGAATTTTTTCATTTCATATCAGCATAAATTGAAGTTTATTGTGTGATTTTAACTCAAAAATATTTACTTTTGCTACTGCTACCAGTCTGTATTTTTTTGCTACTTACTGGCTTAATATGCAACCGTAAAATATATATTTCAGTACTCTGCAGTGACAAAATTTTCCAGATGAAAACTTTGCACTACATGCAACGATGGTCGTCAATGCTAGAGGTTGAGTTTTATAGACTTTATAATGGTTTTTAGATTCATAATTTTATGCCGTGATTTTGCCATGATTTTTGTGATTTTCATAAAAGATTGCCATGTTTTTTGCTATTTTTCGACGTGATTTTCTACTGTCCCTAAATATAACTGATGTTTATTGAACGCTTTGTGCTACAGCTCAGCGTGACATGGCGAACATCAGCATGTTGCCTGCAGACAATCCGTTACTGACATCTTCACACTCAATGTCACTGATGGGGCCAGGCGTATGTATCCAGAATCTTGTCTTCTGATTGCTCTAAATGATTTGTTTCGGTTATTACGTGCGAAAGCAGCTACTGCTTTCAGCGTGTCTTAGCCATCGCAATTCTGTCCGTCCGTCATACGGGTGGATGAGTCAGAAGTGGTGCAGAATAGGATCACCAAATCTTCACAATCGGCTGCAGTTTCAGCAACCGTAAAGCTTTTCCATAAATTCGAAGGGGTTCATCCCGAACGAGTGTGCTAAATGAGAGGGGGGTGGACAAAATTTGTGATTAATGACCAATAAGTCGCTGTATCTCAGTAACGGTGCGAGATAGGGCCTAGGTTACTATTAATCACTAATAGGAAGTCGTACACTGGCTCTTGATTGTCGCCGAATTCATCGACTGTGAATGACCTTGAACGCCAAAATAGGGGGTTTTGTGGATTTTTTTGGCGATTTTGGGCTGCAACAAGTCTATATCATTCACAAGGTGGCACCATGGAACTATGGTTATGCGATCCAGATAGAGAATTTGGTATTTGTATATTAACTTAGCGTGAACACCCCAATTTTCAGCTAAACTACTGAACCGGAACTGCTGTAGGCTTTCGCGCATCTCGTGAGCATTAGCTCAAATTTGTTATCTGAGTCACAGTTACCACATCTCCGGTACATGATTTGCCAAAAAATACTAGATGATCAGATGCATGATGAATATGAAGCTTCAAGGAAATGTACCGAAGTAGAAGCAAGAATTCAGAGTTGTGCGTGAAGCAGGATTGTTGATCGAGTGCAACAATTCCCACGAGTTTTACTTTTTGCTGCCATCCTAATCTGGAGCAACTCTACACTTAAAACGAACGTGTAGATTGTCTTGCTTTTGTGGTCTTGCTGTAACTTTGGTCTTCACGTATTTTTCCTGTATTTTTGTCTTTGTGCTACCTTTTATCACTGTAGCTATAAAGACTTGCTTCATATTTACTATCACTTGTCACAGCACTTGTTCTGTCGCATGTTGATTATGCAATGCTTGCGGGGTCACCTGCTCGCCTACTCTGTTGGCTGCAGTCAGTCCTTCATGTCGCTGCTCAGATTGTATTCAGTGCCTGGAAGTTTGATCACATGACGCCACTACTTCGTGAACTCCATTGGCTTCGGATTCCGGAGAGGATCACCTTCAAGCTGTCATGTCGTTGCAGCACGATCGGGGATCACGCTTTCCTGGTTGCTGCTGCCCGTGCATGGAACAGCATACCGTCGTTTGTCACGTTATTGTCGTCACTGTTGACATTTAAGCGTCATTTGAAGACGTATTTGTTCGCAACATCCTACTAGTGACACTGATTCCAGTTCTCCTTTTTCTGCTTGTCGAACATGTCGACTTTCAGTGCAATTATGTTACGTGTCCTTGAAGTCTATTTGACTAGACTAAATGCCACGTTAATCTTTTGATGCATAACAATAATAATAATCATAATAATAATCCAGTTTACACAGTGTAGTTGTGGCGTTTCGTTGCAGTACAACAGCTACATGATGAGCACGATTCAGCAGAGTATGCAGACTCCGTCTGAGTACACATATCAGCAGGCAGTCGCACATGGTAGCGGTTCTGGTTCGCCACCTAACCGTCTCGTTGGCGGCATGCACAGCGTGGAATTTCCGCAGCCGTCATTTACCAGCCTGAGGCCGACATCACTGCTGTGTCCCAGTAGACCGGTCCCATCACTCGGTGGTGGGACGTATGACGAAGGGACTCTGGAGTTCCTCTCAGCCGAGATGAACTTCAGTGCACTGTACATGCACGACATTCACAACTGGCGACTGAACCACCTGGGACGTGTGCAGCATGCCGACGACGAACGTGCCCGGCAGCTGTGGCAGACTGACTCGCCGACCGCGCTCGACACCATGTCAGTTACCCACCATATGCCGAACATACAGGAAGGCAGTGAGGATGAGGAGACCGGTGCAACAACAGCTGCAGCAGCTGGCGGTAGAGAGACCGACCATCTGCTCTCTCACAGCTCCACGCAAGTTCAAGTCTAATGCATGTGATACATTCGAAGATTACAGTAAATTATTACCGTTGTGAGACTGAGTCAGGATGTAAAATTTTGAAACATTCGGTGTAATATTCAAGTCACTATTGAAGTTGTCCGCAAGTCGAAGTTTTCATGCTTTAAATATCATTTCTGTCCACCGTGCCCACCACTTTCCTCGTATTGCTGTCTAATATTTGTAATTTTGTTCTACGAGGTAAACAATGAAATTGCGAAACTAACTGGCGTACTGGACACATATATCAGCATTGGGTAGACCGGAATAATTATGGTGCATATATTGGTGTACAAAAAGACGGACAAACGTTTGATAGCATTTACAGCTGATTTAAATTAGACACGCAGGTTGCGTTTGCTGACAGTTTATAGCAGTTGCTTTTACCTGCTTTCACAGCCTTTTATGGTTTTTAACATATGCTTCAGCCTATTTTTTTTATTATCGCCTTATGCCACAGTACTTTGGGGTTATGTTAGCAGAAATCATGCAGTCATGTGTCTGTTTGTGGTTAAGCTTGTGCTATTGTTTTGAATAATGCCAATGTCCAAGTTGCTGGGAATCATAATCAAATGCCTATTGCAGCTATTGATGAAGAAGCTGAATGATGACACTTCTTGCTTTGAAGAGCTTTCATTTGCTTGTATATATATTCATGGTACTGTACATAACTCGTGTGGTTTATTTCCATCTCCCAAAGATCTTTAACCGAGTGATGTGTTCTCGAGGCACCTAGAGGACAAAGAGCTGTGTCCTCGTCCTCAGTCCCAAGTCCTGGTTTTTGTCCTCGGCTCCAATCCCAAAGATCTTTAACCGAGTGATGTGTCCTCGAGGCACCTAGAGGACAAAGAGCTGTGTCCTCGTCCTCAGTCCCAAGTCCTGGTTTTTGTCCTCGGCTCCAAGTCTTCATCCTTGACCTCATCTTTACTTTTTTTGTAAGTCTTTGTATCCTTCTCCTCATCCTCAAGTCCAATGTCCTTGACCTTGATCACAAAGTCCTTGATAACATCGCTGCTTTAACCGAAATGATGTTGTTGTGTGACCAAATAAACAACCGCCGTTTGAGTCATTCTTGAGTCCTGCTGAATGCTTGTTTCAGTACTTCGTGTGATGGTTTATTTTGAATATTCAAACACAATTACAGTCGTTCTCAACAGATATTTGTAATTCACACATTCTGTACACACTGTGCAGTGTAGTGATCGCAATCCGGGATTAAGAAATTTGTGATCCCTAGATCCCATTTTTTTGGGATTAGGATTATGAATTGGTCGTTATTTAGTATACCTAGCCTTACTAGATTTACTTCATCTACGGGATGCAATAGGCCCCCACTACTAGTTTTGGGGAATGACTGCCAAAATGCAACTTTACACTAGACGGAAAGCATTCTTGTATGCACAAGTAATTTTCATCATAAGACTGCTAAAATTTTTATTTTATCATCTAGCACTCGAAAAAGTACTATTTTAGCAATTTTTGTAATCCTGAAATCCCGGGATTGGAATGCCGCCAATACCAGGATTCAGGATTAGCTAAAATGGCTGGGATCCTGGGATTCAGGATTGCAGTCACTAGTGCAGTGTGCAGTGACAAAATACTGGTGGGTGTTCTGACAAAACCTGGACACAGTGATGTAGGTTTAGGTTAAGAAAATAAGGTTTTTAAGGATAGGGTTAGGGTTAAGGATAGGAATTAGGGTTAGGGATAGGGTTCAGTAAGGGTTAAGGTTAAGGTTAGGGTTCGTGTAGTGGGCTAGTTTTGATGGTCCAGGTTTTGACAGAAAACCGTACTAGTCTCATAGCATAGTTATGCCCAAGTCCTGCATTTGTCCAAAGTAACATTTGTATAAAATACACTATGTCCACAAAATAACTTCAGCAACTTATTAAACCTAGTAATTTTGCTAATTTGTGTAAGCAACTGTCCTCACAGCTGTAACATGCTCCAATGGAGCTATACTTCGGGTCCTTCACCTCCAGGAACAAGCTAAAAACAACATGCAACACAAAACAAGTTAAGCGATAGTTATATGGTAGATTTGTAGTAACTAGACATGTAGCCTATGCCAATGAAAACAGACTGTGTACAAGTACAAGTAAGACTTTGGTCTCAATACGTTAACCTCCTTGGCGGTATGAATTTGAACCGAGTTTCTGTCTGAAAGCGGTACATATATCTGTTGTGGCGAGTTCACTGCGACATTCGTCTAATGACATTCAAATGTACACTTGAGCGTTCGACTGTATATTCCCACTGGACCTGCACTCACAGTACAGCCGTGGCGCCGACGGCAGCTGTCAGCCGATGTAGCTGGATGCGCTGCAACTTGTGATGTTGATAAACTAGCTCAACACAGATGACATCTGGCAGTCGGATGGAAGGGAAAAGAATTTTATCAGTTGCAACTGACCAATGACAGTGACTAATTAACAGCACAACAGACATGGTCCGTTGAAGGTCCTGGACATGCACCATGGCACCTTGGAGCACAGATGGCAGGGAGACTGCTATAGCTGCGCTCCAACTCTCACTCGGGGTTACAGTTTTCAGTATATAATGACCGCCCCGAATAACGCTCGGGATTACCACTGAGGAGGATCAGAAGGCTATGAGAAATTATGGCATGTACCAAGAAGGCTATTCTCCTCAGGGTTCCTACAGGTCAGGGAAAACTGGAAAATTTCAGGGAATCTGTGTTGTCAGGGAAACGTCAGGGGAAAATATTTTTAAAAAGTCAGGGAAAATGATCTTGGATCATGCAGACTGCAGATAACTGTGATTTTTTGTATCTCCAAATATTAAAACGTGGGCAAATTTGCAGCTTCCCTTGAATGTCCTCAAGCTTGACGTGCTTCAGCTTCAGGGGGTTTTTGACCCCTGACTCCTGACCAGGGCCTTTGTCGTTTGCATATTGCTCTAATAATACCATTTCATTACTTAATACCATTTATGACATTTGTACTATGGGGTTATTGTTTTGATAATGTCAGGGAAATTGTCATTCCATGACTGGAAAAGTCAGGGAAAGTTGGGGAATTTTGTACAGAAAACCTGTAGAAACCCTGTCTGATGAAAAGTGTATTCAAAAGGGTGCACGCTTGTACAAAAAAAGAGCCGCAAATGGCAGAAAGTTGCCAAGAAAAAGCACCAAGAAAATGTAGTCTGTGCAGAACAAGTGGTACGGAGTCTTGCACCTATTTTGCCTTGCACTAATTAGTTAAAATCTTCCTATACGCTTGTATGTTTATTCCAACTGAGGCAGCATCAACATTATTAAGCTGCTAGGTTGCAAACTCTAACCATTGTGATATTGTTTCCATTGAGAAGAATCCGATCCAGTCTTGTTATTCGTCGTCCTTCTGCTGTACTCTCGCTGTTGTGCAACAACAAACAAACCAGTGATGAAATGTCACATTAATTTGCATCAAGGCCACAATATTTACTTTGTAACAAAAACTATTCAGCGTTTGATGCTGTTAACATACAGGAAATGCATTAGGCCTGTGAAAGTACTGCACAAATATCGTAAAACTTCTAATACAAGCCTGGTCTCATATAGTAGTCGGGTCTCTAATACAAGCCGGCGATCTAAGTCGGATGTCTTAATAGAAGCAGGGTCTCAAATAAAAGCCGGGTATACAACATAAGCGGAGTCTCCAATATAAGCTGGACATTCAAGCAGTAGTTGTTGTTGTAAGCGTAATAGCAGTTGTAGTAGTAGTAGTAGATGTACATGCAGTAGTAATATACACTCGTTCTAAATTGTATCATAATAATAGTACTGCACACACTATCTAGTCTACAGAAAAAGGTTATTACCCTGGTAAAGTTGGGTCTCCAATACAAGCCAGGTGTCTAAGTCAGATGTACTAATAGAAGAAGAGATTTAGCAGTTTTATGGTATGATGCAAAGTTCATCAGTTAACAAAATTTGAAAGTAGTAGTAGCTAGCCATACCATAATATAATGATAAAAAGTTTGCATTTTAGAACAGAAACAATATCACTATACAACAGTGTCTAGTTGAACTATAAGTATTAATATACAAATGCAGAATTCCTATATTTTTACTTTATTACATTATTACTTTTGCTAGTATCAAAATTTAAACACTGACTAAGTGCTACATTAAAGTACAAAAATTTTTTTTAAAATGTAACAAAAACGGACCGAAGGGTGAAGAAGGCACTACGTGTTTGTTACAGAAAGAGCAAGAAATGAGGCCCAAAAAATACGTACAATTCGGTGACATCTTCTAGCACCATGTCTATCACCATTGGTTAAGAAAAGTTTCTGTATGAACCAACTTCTTATTTCAAATACAACAGCAGAGCATAATACATTACATACAAATATTCTATTTTCAGAAGTATCCAACTGATGTGTGCTGCATAATGCTTTATACATGTGGTGCAATGTGTATACAATGCATAATTTTCTGCTAGAACACCATCAGAATCGCATTTTGCTACATTTTCTTTGGAGTTTGGACTTCAGATGTTCAAAATAATTTTCTGAATGTAATCATGCATCTTGTGAGTGTGATTTTATGTGGTCGGTTGCAGTTAAATGTAATCTAAAATTTAAAAAACAAGAACGATGGATATAGGTGTGATGAACGGTATGCTACGTGTAAACTACCCATCACTGCCATCAGCCCATCACTGTCATTTCACTGAGTCAGAGAGCGACTCACTGCAAAGTGTACACTGTACAGTGCAGACTGCATAGAGACTGGCACTAATCTACGGGGTGGGCAAAAAACATGGCACTTTACTTTTGTCCATATCTTTGCCAGTTATTGACCGACTGTCAACATTTTTTCACTGGCACACTCTGCGGACAATTGCAATAATGCGTTTATTATATATCCCACCGCACCATAAATGAACTATAAATTTGGGGCAAAGCCCCACGTGAGTCCACCTGGTGCCGAAGTCTGATTGGGGGAAAATTTATGGGGTTAAAATTGGCCTTGTAGTAAAGTCACGTGGCCCAAACTTAAATGCCTAGTAGCATATGCAGAACGTGCATTGTCGATATATGGTGGGTCAGCATGTGCACCTGTAACTTTTTTTGTTAACGGACCATAGTTTACCAATTTTTTGTTGAACCGCAAAGCGGCAGGGGTTGATAATGCCGTTTACTGCTTGTCAATATCTCAATCCACTCCAGAGATATTGGAAGTCAAATTCGAAAGCTGTTCTAAATCACACTGAATTTTAGATGTTTTTTACCCTCCCAAATTTTAAGGGAGTGGTGCCCCCCCAAAAAAAAGTTGTACCAGCGTTATTACCCCACACTCAGGGGGACTTCAGGTGACAAACTTTTGTGAGAAAAAAATTGTAAGGGGGACCCCATCCCTAGTGGGGTGCACTAGTAAGACTTGGTCATTCTCTAGTGTGTGTAAAAATTCAGCAGCGCAGCACCCCTTAGGGGCTGAAATATGGTGTTTTTAAAGTCGATTTAGGTATGATTCCACCTCTAGATCTCTGAAGTTAGTGGACCAAAGATCACCAGACTTTTTTGCCTAACGCAGGAGAAATCGTGGTAGATCAAACACGTATTTAATTTTCAATATGTTTATCCGTTCCGGAGACATTCACAGTCGAAGTTTGAAGTTGTTTGAAATTACACCAAATTTCAAATGTTTTGGCCCCTAAAAATTTGGGGGGATGGCCCCCTGAACTTTTGGACCTGCATTATAAAATGCAACCTACTTCCGATCATGGTGCAAAATTTCAAGCCAATCAGCCAACGCATCTCAGAGATCTTGCGTTAAAAAGAAGAAAAATTTTTTAAAACAATAGTAAAACGTAAGTCTGCTTTGGAAACTACCGTTTCCGGGTGGACTAATTATGCATGTATAACGATAATAGCAAACAAACATTCTGGTAAAATTTAACAAACATTTCAGACCCAACATTGTGGTAAATGATCTGTATGAAACTAGACTGTGTGGGTCTAACGCAGTTTAGTGTCATATGGATCATTCACCGCATAAAGGTCCGCAGTGTTGGTCTGAAGTGTTTTTTTATTTACTGAAATGTTTGTCATTATCGTTTGTTTTTTCTTACATTCATATTTTACAAGGTAGTGTAGAGATGAATTTAGGTGGTGGGATTATATAATCACGTTATTGTGAATTGTCCGCAGAGTATGCCAGTGAAAGAATTTTGAAAATTGGTCAATAACTGGCAACGATGGACAAAAACAAAACTTGTGCCATGTTTTTTATGGCCCACAGTGTATAAGTTAATGATAGAAATACTGTACAACCACAGATGTGCTAAGGATACTGACAAAATCATCAAAACCCAATAGTGTGCCAACAATTTCTTTGTCGTTCTTCATTATGATATGGATTTTTGAACCGATGCATTTGTCAACTATTTCTGCAACAGCAAAAAGAACAGTTACAATTTATGTACATAATTACTATCATTCACAGTGTCAATGTGCACTGTTTCATTACAGCAAATTGCATCTGCAATGATGATGACAGTACAAAATAATATTAATGGGACAATAACAATACTAATTGCTGATAACGATGACAATCAATATTTTACGCGTTTCACGCTGCTTGTTACTGCACTCTGGAATGAAAACGCAAACAGTCCTACAGCATACGGTCACACCTGCGCCTGTAAACTGAGGTCTAAGTCATATGACTGCTAAAAACGGCCAGGTGTGACATAAGAATTTGGCAACAACTGCTGCAACTCATTTTTACGCCAGCTACAAATGTGACAGTTCCAACCATTTTGTCGCAGCAACGGAGAATGAACAGAAATCATTTATATACCTAGGAGTTCCTGGGACTGAAAAATACGCCGGCGTCACATCTGGATCTGGATAGTTAGTCGGCAGGGCTCCAGGACTGGGGCATCACACCGACATCTGGCTGGTGCACTAACAAAATTAATCAAAAGATATATTTCTCCTAGTTTCGCTAAGTAAATATTTTTTTAAATAAATGAAGACTATTACCAAGAGGCAAAAGCTGCGAAGGGCTAGCAAGAGACATCTTATATCGACTTCTCAATTTATACAAATAAAACCAGCCAAAGAAAACAGGCAAAGAATATTTATATCATCGCGTATGTAAAAATATTAATTAGAGGTGATACAATTCTTCGATTTCGCTAATTTCGTTACTCGTTAGTACTTAATCTTCGGAAGTTCGGACTTCGAAGTTCAGAAGTTCAGAAGTTTAGTGTAATTTTCTTAATATAATCATCGTGTAAGTGTAATTCCATGCGCGAACTTGAATTTTTGAAACAAAAACAGTGGATAGGCGAGTGACTTAGCATGAACATTATGATTAACGGAGCGCCGTCAGTCCATCGCCGAAGTCAGACAACGACTCACTTCACTGCGATGCAGAGTACAGATAAGACACAGTGCACTGCCGTAGAGATGGACCGAACCAAATAGCAGATGCTCGAGGCCACCGGGAATTCGCCGTTCGCAAAATTCCCGCGGGAATTCCCGGGAATTTTTATGAATTGACATTTTTGCACTAGCCAATACTGTTATACAGGGCGTATTGCTGCGTATTGTGTACAGAT
>Ga0209367_1013156_pt1 | contig 10700 bp, 6 predicted proteins | sample WorMetLIZISLAND2_FD_187412 | JGI IMG/M metagenome (GOLD analysis project Ga0209367, IMG submission 187412) | Marine gutless worms symbiont microbial communities from Max Planck institute for Marine Microbiology, Germany - Olavius geniculatus... ... | reverse complement strand
AAACTAAACTGTGAGACTTGAGTCCGAGATCGTCGCTGTTTGCGCAATACACAAGTATACGTTGATGCGTTGATGTGAGTTTTATAAAGTACAAAATGTTGTAATTTTCTGGCTGTTTTAAAATTCGTAAAAATGCGTAAATTTTAAAATTCGTTTGCCGTTTTAAAATGCGTAAAAATTCGCGAATTTTACGAATGTTTTAAAATTCGTAAAATGCGCATTCTTGGTCTATGCCTTCAGCTACACCTGGTAAAAATTTCATGCAAATTGATCACCATTCGACTGAGTTAGCCTATAAAAGAAACAGAAAGGGTGCCTTTTTTGAAACACCGTGTATATGTTGTCTATATGTGCGTCTTTCTGTCCGCCTGTGTGTGTGTGTAGAATTGTTACGCTGCCGTTGAGGACCTGCTTGTTCGTTCAACTCGCATTGCTATCGGCATAGCTGCTGCTATCATTGGCATCGAGGTCAGAACTCAGCCATGTGTGTACTGCATGTACGCGGCCCACAAAACAACCCAACGCCTAATATATTTTGAAATATTGAGCTGTCGCTGATACAGCTCCTTAAACTTGCAGAAATCGTATGTCTGTCTGTGTATGTTTCTGTCCAGCCATCTGAGCAGCAATATTGGCATGCGACTAGGCTTACAGTCAGCGCACCGACCGACCGATCGCTGTTTAATAGAACAAAGCAATGCATGCAGCGGGCGTCAAACACCATTCGTGGCACTAACTCCACTTGCGTAGATCTGTCGTACAATTTATTTATTTTTGCTCTGCTCATAAACGTTAGTTTTCGGAGCGAAGTCACCGACCGACGCAGCGGTGTGGCTAATGCCCCACGCTTAACTGTCGCTTTTTATTGGCAATCGCACGACGCACCCTAGTCGATGCACTGGTGCTGCAGCTATCATGACATTGTTTACCGACATCTATTATCTCCGTTATCATATCCAGTCACAAGACACAATTGACGCACAGCGCTGACAAACCGAAATTATTCTTCACTTGCTCTTGTACTGCCTATCATGATGCTTGTAGCTGAAGTGCTGACTGTGAAATGCGAAAGCACGAAATTTGTTTAAGTGTAAAGTGTGAAATAAAATGCAAATTTTGCGTCGCATTTTTTATTTCTCGGTTTGCCCTGTCTCACTGCAACGACTGATCAGCCCTCTGACGGCTCTGATTAATTGTCATTGGCAAACATCGGAGTTCGTTTAACGCTCGCGTCGTCGACCATCGTATGTGTTTTATAGGCCTAGTCTGTCTATAACCTGCAGTCTTGTTTGTTTGTTCATTCATTTATTTCTATTGTTGTCAGCAAGTTATTAGCTTGTTATGTCATTGATAGTCAGATTGCAAGATATATATGTAACAATATTGTCAACGTTACTATTTTGGTTTGGGTTTAATTGGCCCGTATTTATGCTTTTACCTTTCATCGGTGGACATTATGTTTTGCATCAATTTGGTTTTTACGTGCAAAAGCTAGCATAGCTAGCTAAAGCGCATATTAGCTATGGTAATTCTGTCTGTCTTTCCGTCTGTCTGTCTTAGTGTCTGTCACGTCCCGGTACCATTCTAAGACCAGGTAAGATAGAGACTTCAGGTTTTCACCGTATGATAGCCTAGAGTCTCTAGTATTTTTTGACAAAATTTCATGCCACTGGGTGGAGGGGGTTCTCACAAATGAGGGGGAGAAACAGGGGCACCCCCTTTTAATAAGGCGTTATTCTACCATTATTGGTTTATCTAACGTGAAAATGGTTGCAGATTGGCACAGACATGCTGCTTATCATAACAAGCACTGGCGACGGGCTTTTTAGAAATGTCAACATCGATGACCTTGAATAATCTTGAACCCTAAAAATATTGGTTTTTAGTGATCTTTTGGCGATTTTTGGCTGCAAGAGTGAATTGCGATGAAATGGATGGAGATAGACCAAGATTACCTGCAAACAGGAACTGCTATAGGCTCTCGTGCATCTCATGAGCATTAGCTCAGATTTCTTGTTTTGACACATTACCAATGTGCAAGAAATAGCTTAAGTAGTAAATTATTGTATTGCTGGATTTACTTGTTTTTTTATGTGTGAGTTTTTCATTCAGGCTCGTATTGTTTAGTGTCCAGATTTTTCGTAAGTAGGAACTCGGATACCCTTTATGTTGCAAGGTTGAATAACATTTCCGTGTTGGAGAGTGTATGTTTCATGACTTTTTCGCTTAGACATTGATGTACTTTTTACTTGTAGATGTGCGAACTGTATCATGGTTTAGTGCATCAGTCTGGTTTGTTGAAGTTTCCCCCGAATGGATGACGTAATGGTAGGGTGTCGGACTTATGCTCAATAGGTCATGGGTTCAATCCTAGTCAGGTCATTATCAAGTGGCTACTACTTCCATGGATGACTGTCCGAGTATATAACCAGCACCGAGGTCAGAGGTTAGCTCAGCTTGTGTCGGATTGCAGGTGACACCACATAATCCATTTATCCCATATGGTAGGTGATGCTCCGTAGCTCTGCGATGGGTTTCACATAAAGAACTATACACAACCTTTAACCTTTGTGTCTGTAAGAAACCGATAAAGCTACCAGCAGTCAGTCATTTAACAAATTACCAGTCAGTGTAAAACTGTGGTGTATTTAGGGAAAGTCGCGACACTGCGAGGAGTCAGCTGAACAGTTCAAGTACACTAAACCTATCATAGTTCAGGTGAAAAAGTCGCTTTTTCAGTTTTGTGTTGATCACCTCTATGCAGTTTACATCTACCATCGCTACTAGCAAGTACTACCACAGTGCCAGTACTAGTAGGCCTGCTATTAATTCTTCTGTTGCTACTACTGCCGCTAACATTGCCGCCACTGCTAGTTTTGGTTTCTGTCTAACCTGTGTGTCGTTCAATAGATGAGTTACAAAACAGTGTATGGGTTAACGTAGGCAGGAGACAGTTAATGCCAGCAGACAGCAGCTGGACCGGCGCAACGCAGCAGCTTGTTGTCAGTTGCCGCTTTGATTTGTGTGAATAAAGACGTGCGTGGTTCACACTTCTTTCTTCCTCAGTTTTGTTTAATTATATCTCACGGCCCATTACACTCTCGCACATCAGTAAATAGGAAAAAGGGGAGCAGCATTCAATCACCCTCACACCTGGTGTTTCTGCCGCCAAAAAGTTTATGAATACCGAAAAGGTGTAAGGGTGATTGAATGCTCCCCCCCATTTTTCCTATTTACTCATGTGCGAGAGTGTAATGGGTTGTGAGATATAATTAAACAAAACTGAGGAAGAAAGAAGTGTGAACCATGCACGTCTTTATTCACACAAATCAGAGCGGCAACTGACAACAAGCTGCTGCGTTGCGCCGGTTCAGCTGCTGTCTGCTGGCATTAACGCTTTAGCCTATGTTAACCCATACAACAGTATCATTTTGTTAATTTTTCAAATATGAAAAATCCGAAATATGCATTTTGTAGGGAAGTTAATTCAGAAGCTTATTGACAGATAAAAAATGTTTGAGCAACTTCCAACAATTATGTTGAAAAAATCAAACAATAATCTTTGACACTGAAAGATGTGACATTAACTTGTTACGTTTATTCATTTTTTCGTTTTTATGCTGCTTCTTACTTGCACGTTACGATAGATTACTGCTGGAGAAAATAATACACGTATAAACTGTGTTCAATAAACAGTTGACGTCACAATAAGGATGCCATCATCAAAAAAATTTCTACACATGTTTCAAATAAAATTTCTTACAAAATGTATATTTTGGATTTCTTGTATTTAGACAACTAACAGAATGATGCTGTTTTGTAGCTTATTCATCGAACAACTTTCATATATCTGCTGCCCATTTCATTTCACAGCTCAAAGTACTAAAGTGACATAAATTCACAAGTAATAGCAATATACTGAATTTGCTTTTGTATTCTTAGTATGGTGTGTAGTTTTTACGCGTGAGAGCTAGCTACCGTTCCAAGACCAGGTGAGATAGAGACTTCGGGTTTTCACCAAATGATAGCTTAGAGTCTCTAGTATTTCGTGACAAAATTTCATGCCCTTGAGTAAAGGGGGTCCCCAAGAACGAGGGGGCAAAACAGGGGCACCCCTCACCCCCTTAAAAAGGCGTTATTCTGCCACTATTGCCTCCTCCAATGTGAAAATGGTTGCAAATAGGCACAGACTTGCTGCTTATCATAACAAGCACTGGCGACAAGCTTCTTAGAAATGTCAACATTAATGACCTTGAATGATCTTGAACCTCCAAAATAGGGGGTTTTAGTGAATTTTTCGCAATTTTGGGCTGTGACACGCATTTAAAGGGTGAATTGCACCGAAGTATCTGGACAACCTGCGTGTGAAATTTTCAGCATGGAATGTAGATATTAGTGGTCCAAGTCTGGACCTTCTGTATTCAAGCACTGACGACGAGCTTCTTAGAAATGTCAACATCGATTACCTTGAATGACCTTGAACCCTAAAAATATTGATTTTAAGTGATTTTTGGCAATTTTCGGCTGCAAAAGAGTCAATTGCGACGAAATGGATGAAGATAGACTAAGATTACCTGCGAACCTGAACTGCCATAAACTCTCATGCGTCTCATGAGCATTAGCTCAGATTTCTTGTTTTTTATGGCAAGTATTATACACATGCACAAGTGAAGATATTTGACTAAATGGCTTGATGCCAGATTTATATGCTGTAATGTGTGATTATTGAAGCAGCAGTATAGTAATTGAAAGGACAAGCGATCTTCTAAGAGTAAAGTTATAGAATAGAGAGGAAGTGGAGTTCAGTGTACATGTTGGTGTCATCTATTAGTCTTTGTCTGCTTTTTGAGCCCAGTCAAAAATTTCTGGTTGTCATTCTATTAGTTCACGAGTCACAGTGAGCACATAAAAGGTTATATACAAGGTTGCCATGCCCCCTGGAATGTCTTGGATTATTTTCTTGAAAATTCCAGGACCTGGAAAGTCCTCGATTTTTGTCGGTAAAAGAGTGGAAACCCTGTATGTGCTACATAAATTTTTACATAGAGATGTCGTGAAGTAGAAGTGTTGTTATGTGATGCAGCACTTTCCAATGTATCGACCGTCTGACAGTGTATGCAGTGGTCCTGATGCTGCCGTGCCTGAAGTAAGAAATACTCGACTGAAACAGAGATGGGACACTCTGTCAAAGGAAGCGTCAGACGAGGTTACTATTTTCAGCTTGCTGGTTGTGTTGAAAAGGGTTAAAATTGTCTATTGAATCTCAGAGCCATGGTGCTGTATGGGATCACACCGTGTTACATGCCACCAAACAACAGGTGAACGTGGAAGTCTACTTTCATTAACCTCAGCCAGATTTACCTACCCTGAAGGCTGAGTTGATGTGGTTGGTTGGTCAAAATCCTGACACGGTTTGCCAGTTTGCAGACAGTCGCCTGTCTGAGTAGTTACCTGGTTGGTGGTTGGTGGTTGGTGGTTGGTGGCGTGGCATAGTGGGTAACACGTTTCGGCTGAAATGAAGTTACTCTACGCCGGGCCCGGTTAGTACTGCGATGAGTGACTGCCTGCGAGCAGGTAAACCATCTCGGTGCGAAGCCTGCCAGCTAGGTCGACTCAGCCTTCTACCCTCCGCGGGGCGGTAAAATGAGTAGTAACTCATTTACATGGATTACAGAAGGTGGGGACCTAGTTACAGCTGACTGGGGTTGCCTAGCCGGCCGCTGCGCCAGCCTGTGTCTGCAGGCTGCACACGGTGGCCGTGCGGCAGGCGGCTCTGGTTAGTGACGAAAACGCATTAGAGGCGTGCGCATGTTCACGACTATGCGCTATACAAACTGACAATCTTTACCTTTTTACTTTTTTACCTGGTCCGGTGTAGAGCAACTTCCTTGATCAAGACAATGCATTAACCACTACATCTAGCCGTGACTGTTCTCTGCAGACGTTGAGTTTAGGCCTGACCATGGTCTGGAAATTTGGAAATTTTGTAAACTGTCCTGAAATGTTTTGAAAATTGTCCATTTGTCCCGAGATTCTGAAGCATACTCGATTACACTTCAAAGCACAATTTCTGTAGTAAAAAATAACCAAATTTATACCTGCTATGACTGCGTAGAACTTATTTTGTGACTAACCAAGCAACCTCATCTCTCAGCCATAGTCCAGTCAAGGCGCCTGTCCCTGTTCGGACACATTGCACGAATGCCTGATGAAACAGATGCAAAACAGATCTTAACAGCTTCCCCCACAGGAAACTGGAGGAGACCACTGGGACGTCCTCGTATTACATGGATGAAAACCATTTAGCAGGATCTAAAATCCAGTGACCTCAATATGGACGACGCAGTTGACTTGGCTCAGAACCGTCCACTCTGGAGATTGATGTCTACATTCGGTGCTACGCACTCTTAGTGGTGCTTGCCAGAAATGATGATGATGATGACTACGAGCATTCTGGAGGTTTATCTGTGTCCAGAAATGCATTTGTTGGTGAGTGTTCACCCTGGACCTTGCTAGATTAACTTAATGCTCCCTGGTGGAGAGGGGGTTTGCTGCCCTTTTCCAAGAACCTTACTGCCTGCTTAGAACTTATTTTGTGACTATTATTTTCCCGAAAAACGTCTTGAAATTCTTAAAAATTTTTGTCCTGGAATTTTTTGTGTGTGCTCGGGTCTGTGAGTTGTATTATACTGTTTATGTGTGTACGTATGACATGTATGCGTCAGTTGATAGAGAAGCTTGAGCCGCGCCTGATCCTGGACGCTCACACTCACAACTTCTGTCAAACACAGTACAACGGCACGCCTGAGTGGACCATTGCGTCCTTCAGCTGGCGTAATCGCAACAACCCCAGCTTCATTCTGGTCACTATTTTGTTGATTCGGTTAAAAAGTTGTATGAAGTTCATCAGATTATGGTTTTTAATAGTCCAGTTGATGATGTTTTCCCAGTTGCTGTTCCTTTCTTTGGAATGATTTCTATTTATCGCTAGATGTTGCCACGTTGATGCCTCTTTGACATGATACTCTGTGAGTACTCAAGCTCTGATGATAAGCTGGCTACTGACAAACAGAAGGGAAAGTGTTCTGTTGTAGTAATTTGCATTCCAAATAAAAAGGTTAAAGGTCAAAGATCGCATATAGCTCCTAATGAGCGAACCCATCTCGGAGCTACGGAGCGTCATTTGTCATATGGGATCACACAGTGTTACCTGCCACCCGACAGAGTTGAACGCGCCCTGCCTTAACCCCAGCCAGATAGGCCGGTACTCGATTTACCTACCCCGGAGGGATGGAAGGCTGAGTTGACCTAGGCGGTTGGTTACATCCCAAGATGGTTTACCTGCCCACAGGCAGTCACCCATCACAGTATTAACCGGGCCCGGCGTACAGTAACTTCGCTGATTGGATCAGATGCGTTACCACTACACCACGCCTACCAGTTAAGATTTTGGAACTTTCAAACGTGCCAATTTGAAATTTTTTGGATATTTATTATATGTAGATAGTGCTGATTCTAGTAGCGTAAAAGTTCCCAACATGGGCTTTACTGGAAAAACCACTTAAAACCCTTTTTAGCTTTTAGAAAAACCAGGTATTTCAAACCATAGGATGAATGGTAATCAGTGTAGATTTGTAGTCAGTTGTTAGTCATTCAGTCCAATAAACAGTAACAACAGTAGCTGCTGTGGTGTTCTGTGTAGCTCGCTGTGACCAACAGTAACTTTGCTATCACCAAGTGCTTTCTGCCACAAGAATCAACTGTCATTTATACATATGTCATCGGTTTTATGATCACCGTTCTCTGGTTCCTGTTTCCACGAAAGCTTCTCTTGTACCATCGCTCGTCAAAACGTAGTTAGCCAATATAGAAACATTCCTTGCTGTGTATTTGTCGATGTGAATCAGGATCATGTGATTGTAGCATTTCAGTGTGACATCCAGTATGATGGTTGAAACGAGTTCAGTTTCTTGCACTAGCACACTTGCTTATCAGTGAACGAAAAGATATTATTTGTGTGATATATCGCTGCATCTCAGAAAAAAATATTCTTTTTGTTACTTTTGTGATAACTTTGGCAATAGTAGATTGATTTTATTAATTTTTCATGAATCACGATTACATTTGCAGATGTATTGCAGAACAACGTGGGATATATCCGACCAGAGTATCGGGGACAAATTTTAGGTTAGGCAGTAAGTTTTGTTTCGGCTTTTCCGGTTTTTCTCAGTTCATCTTAGGATGTCAGAGCAAGAATATAATTATTACAGTGTGAGTTGGAAAAATTTTATCTCCCTAAAGTTTTTCGAACTTCATTTTTCAAGGACTAAAAATTTTAAAACCATATTTCACGCATATGTGGCATTTAAATCTGCGCCAAATCACAACATTTCATTCAATTATTCTTAAATTTGATGAAGTTATGTCATATTATGCGCACTCACTCAGAGAATTTTCCATATTCATTTATAATCCCACTGTACGAACCTCGTTGTAAAGTATGAATGGCCACCAAATTCGCCAGATTTTAACCACTTGAGTATTAATGTGCAGCGTGAAATGCTGCAGACATTTTACAAACTTAAAGCCGAAGACCATTCTGGAGCTGAAAAGTGCGCTGCAGCAGATACGGGATGACTTGCCACAGACTTTCGCAGTATCGATTGAATGCATGTGCTTTGGCTGATGGTAAACATTTTCAACATTAGATATGAACTTTTTCAAAAAAAAATTATTGAATATGCTTAACTGTTCTTGTAACTTCGATATCTCAGCAATTTGTGCACTTCGACTTTTTGTTTGTTGTCAAATGTTAAAAATTTGTCTTTTGTGGTGAACGAGTTGTGAAAATGGAAAATTCTCTGGGTCAGCATGCATAATATGGCATAACTTCATCAAATTTAAGAATTATTGAATGAAACTTTGCAGTTTGGTGCGGCTTTAAACGCCAAATATGCATGTGAAATATGGCTTTAAAATTTTTGGTCTTTGAAAAAAAAAAGTTAAAAAACTTTAGGGGAGTAAAATTTTCCGACTCACACTGTATAATAGCCATGTAATTGCCAAAGTTAGCACAAAAATCAAAGTGGCTTACTTCTCTGTAGAACACGGTGTACTTTATCACATTTTAGGATGTTCTGTGTATTGACTTTTGTCATGAGTTGATATAATCTTGTCCATTGCCATTTGACAGTATACAAACATAATGTGATCTAATGTCCAGCGAAACATTCAGCATCTGTGTTATATCTGTTTGTGACAGTTGATTTTACTGTATGTCTTATTGCACTAACTGCTGCTACTCATAATAGGTCGATGATTATTGTAAACATCGGTTGTAGAGTTATAGATTGGGTGACGTCAAATTTCGTTGAGACTTTTGTCTAAGACCAAAGTTTGGTCTAAGACGAGAGTCAAGACTGGATTTTTTGCGGTAACAAACGTTGTGGGTCTACGCTGTTAGACTAGTCACTTGGTCTCACCCACTGTAATGACTAATGAAATACAAATTCCAGTACAACTGTTTGGAACTAATAATTAGTGTGCGTACTACACCTTGTTCCAATAAAAGGCACTTTTTCTGTCTTTGACAACTTGGTTGAATGACAGTAAAGTTGCACAAAATTTTTAGCAGTTGTAGCCGAGATAATACCGATTCAGAATATTTGAGCAAAATTTGGCTTTTAGTTAAATTTTTTTTTGCTATTTGTGCAAATTTATCAATTGTTATTCGACTAAATTATGAAAGCAAGAAAAAGGCTGCTTTTTTGAAACACTGTGTATATGATGATTTTGTTGGATGAAGTAGCCTTTGTAACTTTCTGTTATACAAGCTGGTAGGTGACATGCTTGCGAACTGCAATACAAAGCCACAGCTGTGATCAACATCGCACAGCCAGTCAAAACACTGACAGCAGACAGACAGATGCATGAACATGCAGACTCAAACAGCCACAGACACGCTGCCTGAATTTAAGGGTTACTATACGAGGGGCAAGCAAGAAGTTTTGAGCCTCGATATATTAAACCAAAATTTTTGTTATTGTCTGTACATCAGTTAAACACGCCTTTCTTCTGTACTCATGCGGGCATGTTGGGAATGTGACGTCACTGTAATTTATGACGCCATAGAGCTTTAAACCAAAACGATTTGGAGTGCTAGCGCAAAGAGCGGAATATCAGGTTCGCTGTTGCATAACAGTTTTCCAGTCTCTAGTTGGATTTACCAAAGTGGACCCTTATGGCATCTGATTTTGTGAAAGCCCTAACAAATACGTTTGTGAATTATTCATTTGCATATGAAAATGTGCAATAGTCTAAATTTGTGTTAACCGCAAATAAGAGCACTTGAGTCAATAACGACTTCATGCAAATACGATGTGCGGTCAAAAAGTTTTGAGCCTGAATGTATTAGACTAAAACTTTTAATTGTTTATATATCAGTAAAAGGTACCTTCCTTGCATATTCGTGTGAGCAGGTTGTGGAAGTGATGTCATTGTTATTTATGACGTCGTAGAGCATACAGCCGAAATGATTCGGTGCGCTAACACAAGCAGCGTTTGAATCAGGCTGGTTGTTGCATGAAACTTTTTCAGTCTGTAGCTGGATTCACCAAACTGGGGCTCTGTGACATCCAATTTTGTGAAAGCCTTGAGAAATACGTTTATGAATTTCTCATTTGCATTTGTGAATATACGAT
>Ga0209367_1013155_pt1 | contig 10700 bp, 6 predicted proteins | sample WorMetLIZISLAND2_FD_187412 | JGI IMG/M metagenome (GOLD analysis project Ga0209367, IMG submission 187412) | Marine gutless worms symbiont microbial communities from Max Planck institute for Marine Microbiology, Germany - Olavius geniculatus... ... | reverse complement strand
AGTGAGGGGACAATTGCCACCCCCCCCGCGGTTCCGCGGTCTATGTCTCCAGAGTGAGTGAGTAGTTTCTTAACGGCACATCAGCACAAAATAGGCCATTCAGTGCCATCGATATGTTTCCAGACACCGTGGTGTCGAGGTGTCTGTGCCTGTTGTTTTGCAGTGGAGCAGAGGATCACCAGGGCTACCATGGGACAGACACTGTCAATGTTAGTTGACCCGTTATGTCATTGCAGATATATTTTTAGGGGGATGACAGACGATCGATAAAGTCGGCCGATTTTATCTGCCAACAAAATCAGCCAACTAAGATTTGTCGTGGGGCATGCAAAAATTGGGCGATTTTTGTTGGCGGACAAAATTGGGCGATTTTGTCGGCCAAGATAGAACATGTCCTGCCTTCGATGATTTTGTTGGCCAACTTTTTGTATGTTGGTAAACAAATTTTGTTTATGTTGCCATGGTGATAATTTACCACGGGAGATGTATATTGCTCTCAGTCTATAATTTTCACTTTCGTTTATTAGGTAGTGACAAAAATAATTTTGAGATCTGCTGATACTGTCTGAAGTTGCAGACGATTTTTATCGGCAATGTGTCGTAGTTGATCATTTTTTTGGTTGATTTTCTTGGTCAGCTAGACCACACCCACAAGTCTGTTGACGTTATCGATTGTCTGACATCCCCTTTAGTGTGTGTGTATTTCTGTGTGTTTTTGCAGTGGAGCGGAAGATCACCAGGGCTATCTGTGGGACAGACATTATCACGTCTGTCTGTCAAAGTTTAAACACAGCGACGTTGTCAACTGCGTCGCGTTCAAACCTCAAGACCCCGAAACACTGGTGAGTGTGAGCGACGACAACACGATCAAAGTCTGGCGTTCGCGACGTCGACACAGGCAACTCAGTTCGACCAACACTAATGCCTGCGAAACACTGGATGCATGTCAGGGTTCCTCATGAGTGCCCTGAAACACTTGTCGTTGTCAATGTTGAATAGTCGTGAGAGCATAGTTGGGTTGGTGGCGTGGCGGTAACGCGTTTTATCCAATCAATGAAGTTACTCTATGTCAGGCCAGGTTAGTACTTGGATGGGTGACTGGCTGCAGACAGGTAAACCATCTCGGTATGTAACCAGCCACCTACGTCAACTCAGCCTTCCATCCCTCCAGGGTAGGTAAATTGAGTACTGGTGTATTTGGCTGGGGTTAAGGCGGGGCACGTTTACCTGTGTCGGGTGACAGGTAACACTGGGTGATCCCATATGGCAGGTGACGCTCCGTGGCTCTGAAATGGGCTTTCATTAACCTTTTCTTTTAACCTTTAAACGTTTATAGATGTTATTTAAGAATTTTTTGCCCAGAAAAACACGTTTCAAAGTTTAATTGAAAAAAATAAACATTCAACGGTTAGTGTGAAATGATAAGTGATCTAAAATTAAATACTCGAGTCTTGTTGCTAATAAAATAATAACAGATTTTTTTATTTACTTACTTATGATGACAAAAAAAATGGTGTATATGTATATATAATACATGCATCCTGAATTACACAGTACATCAAGTAATCGAAAGATTGCATTTTTTATTCATTGTACATACTTGTTGAATTTTTTGTGTTTTTTTAAGTTTAAAATGTTTTTTCTTTAATGCCGATTACATAAGTAAGACAGTATCGACTATTCACAGAATTGTCAGTTAACTGTGACTTGAAACATGCAAATGTATTGGCCCTGTGCTGACATAATATGCGGCTGTCTGCTTAGCTATATGTAGCTGCCCACTACATTGCACAACTGAGGCCTGACTTTGACATTTTGGACTGAAAATCAGAACATCGGTTGCTCTTGCCATGGCAAATGTTTACACCAATTTCAGTTTTTCCAGGCCTCACACTTTGTACACCATGTCCGGAAAAAAACATCCCCGACATTCTCGATTGTAATGTAAAGAAGGATTATCAGATTTTAATAATTTTTGACACTAATATTTCTGACACAACTGGCGATCAAATGGTTGTCCAATTTTCTACCACACCCATTGTCTGTTTCTGCACTACCTGGGGAAACAAAACCAACAATATATTGCATTTTTGTCCTATTTCACCTGTTTGGGTTTTCCCAGGTAGTGCAGAGACAGACATTTGCTGAGGTGGGAATTAAAACGGTTATTTGATGGCAAGTACGGTAGTGTCAAAAATGTTTGCACCAAAAATTGTTAAAATCTGTCAATCCTTCTTTTAAGTCACAATTGATAATGATAGGGATGCTTTTTGCGTATTTCTGTTCATTTCAACTCGCATTTCGTTGGTTCTGTCTTCCTCAGGTAGTGCAGAAGCAGACACTGGGTGAGGTGATATTTTGAACGGTCATTTGATGGCCAGTTATGCCAAAAATAAACGTACCTAAAATTATTAAAAGTGGATATCTCTTCGTCAAGTGACAATCGATAGTGTTTGGGATGTTTTTTTTCCAGACACGGTGTAGTTTTCAAATTAGTAGATCGTATGGGACAGATGGATGAACAGACAGTGACAGATGGACAGGCATGACCTGTAATGTGGCTTATGTGGACGCCTGCAGTAACCGTGAAGTTATAAACAGCATTAGATTAGTACAGTTAGCTTTGATGTATATATGTGGCCATTGTACAGTATCTTTAACCTTTTAACACAGAGATCAGACATGGCTGGCTTAATATGTTGGTCTCATTAGAAAGAATGTGTCATAATATTCGTGCAATATATTGCAATTGTTTTGTGATCCCCGTTTATAGCGGAATTTTTTGCTTGAAATATGTGCTGTGTATTAGTGTGCAAAATATGTGGCATTTTGCAAAATAGGGTTTAAATATTTCACCTTATGCAAGAAATGTGGCAAAATATGCCAGATGCAGATTTTCTTTGCAAAATGTGTGATATAATGTGCTTTATGCAGATGTTTACACGTAACTGGTGTCAGTAATTGTTTTACACAAGACAAGAGCCACAGTGGGGCTTGGAAACATTCTTGTGGAGCCCTATATGGGGTGATGTCTGGGGAGCAGGCTGGAACACCGAGTACATTCATTCATTCATCCCAGAAATAGTCAGATTTGTTGAAAATTGTCCCAAAATAACTGATGACAGACTTTTCGTCCTTCTTCCAAACATATAGCAGATATATTTTCAAGCGGCCCGGGAAACTTTCCCCCTATTCCCCCTCTCAATGGGCCTGGTTGTACATTCTAATATGTGTAAATCTATTAATGTTATTGTGACGACGGCTGCCTGTGTGGCTTTGGCTGGTGTGAGATCATCTCGATTTTTGTGCTTTACACAAAATAACTGTCAGTAATACTGAATGAAAGGAAGCATTGTTGTGTATTTTAGTGGTGAATTTGGTTGCATTTTGTTGTTATAATATGTTAGTTAACAAAAGTCAACTAGTCGTATGCTTGTACGCATTACATTGTTCAGCGTTGTGGAATTCACTGAATTTCCAGGTTTTCCAGAGAGTATTCACCGCTTATGCATTTTAGATATAGTACTGATCACTGGCATTATAAGCGTGGGTTGGGCCAGAAAAAAAGCAAAAAAAATTGTAAGTCCATATCAGAAAATGCACGGGGTCAGTTTTGCATACTCTACTGATTAGCTTTGAAGATCATTCATAGTCACCGATAATATCGTTTAACAGATATTGTTTCGAATGTGTGCAGTAATTCTCTGTTAATGTATTGTATTGTATTACATAGCAAGCTGTTTGTGATTTGGTAAATGTTGATCTACAGTCAGGCGTTTTTATGCATCGGTGAAGGATAAACCTTCAGACTCGGAATTTCAAAAAAAGTATTCCAGTTATCTCAATCAGTTAGTCTTCCTGGTTGTGGTCGGAAAACCGACTGTTAGCTGTGAATCTGTTATTCTTTAGTATATTCGATATGGTATATTATAAGGTTAACGTAAATGTGAACAGATAAACACAAATTATTTCTGGCCTTGCAGCTTGTGCACGAACATGCTATTTAATACAAAACCGCAAACTAAAATGACACAATCGTCTCTATAATATGATATCACAAAACTGTAACGTTATGTTGTACAAAATAAATAATACAACAATATCAATACAGAGTCAGACCAACAGTTTAACGGATCAACTGATGCATCATGCAAGTGATATAAGAGAAACAATAATGTCAACACTGACTAGGTGTACTGTCAACCAACTAATAAGCTGTTTTGAATTCATGAAATTACAGCTTTTATTTTACCAAATAATTGGCGTTTTGGCTTGCTGTTGCTTTCCTCAGAATTACTTCTGTTCACCGCTAGATGTTGCCAAAGTGAACAGTTTGTCATAATATCAGCAACTTGGTAGGAAGGACCCTGGTTTCTCAGTTCACTGACGGCTTGTTATTTTCTCACGATCACTTGTTTGATCTGCCAAATTCCCAACTTCCTCAGGTCTATGACAATTAGTTTGCCATGGCGACACCTAGCGGTAAACGGAAATCAGTCTGAGGAAGACAACAGTGGCTGCCAAAGCTTCAACAATTTAGCTAATAAAGGTTAAGATCATAATTAATTTGATGGCTTCTAGCTAATTTCGGGGATAAAAACATCCATTTTGGGAAATTTGTGGGGGCATTGATTTTTTGAGTACCCATAATCTCTTCTATTGGAAAGTTGCAGCTGTCTATCGAAATTGCAATTTTCTGCTCATGCCAACGTTTAAAATCCATGACGCAGCTAATCTGGTTAGAGGTTCTAGAGGAGCGCTGTAAGTACCCTTAGTGGGTTTTGGAGGAAAATCCCGGCTGCAAACGCATTTTTGTGCATTTTGAGATGGAAAATCACATCTGGTAGGTGACGATTTTATCAAACATACCGTGGCTAGAGAGTTGATAGAGAGACATAGTTTATTTAGTCACCGTTTCAACCTGAGTTTACTCAACAAAAATAACATGTTAACTGTTAATACAGGCAGACAGATACTTGCAAACATACAGTTAGAGAGACAAGCGCATGAAGTGAATTGGTAGTGAGCTAACATTGCAATTTGCCTGCTAACAATTATGTAGCACCAGTGGCTTTGTCACTTCAAAAATCCGCCTGCTGAATGGGAACAGTTTTGAAGTGACCAACGTACGAGGGGCGGGCAAAAAGTTTTGACTATTTTAGACTATTAGACTACAATTTTTTTCACAATCTATATATCAGTAAAAAGTGTGTCCTTAAGTGACTCCTATGAGTCTGCTGCAGATATGACGTCATTGTAATTTAGGACGTCACAGGGCATTACGTGGAAACGATTTGAAGCCTCAACAAAAACGTCTAGAGGCGTTCATCATCGTGCATAGCGCATACCACAATGATCAGATTTTAAATTTCAAAACAGATGATGGTCCCTGGGGGTCTGGTCATTATTTTTTGCAGAGTGGTCTTGGTCCAAATTTGGGGAAAAAGTGCACGGGACCCTTTGCCCATTAAGGGCCCCATGTAACAGGTTGGATATCTTGATTGGTCCTTCATCAACACAACTGATATAATTAACTGTTGAATTCGTAATAAAATTTTTCTGATACCGTCAAATATTGACACAACATCGTAATTGGCTGAAATGCCCTAATTTGTGGCTACCACACATTAGGCTATCATATATTCACAAATGCAAATGAGAAATTCATAAACGTATTTGTCGAGGCTTTCATAAAATTGGATGCCACAGAGCCCCAGTTTGGTAAATCCAGCTACAGACTGAAAAAAAGTTTCATGCAACAACCAGCCTGATTCAAATGCTGCTTGCGTTAGCGCACGAAATCATTTCGGCTTAATGCTCTATGACGTCATAAATTACGATGACATTACTTACATAACCTGATCACACGAATACACAAGGAAGGTACTTTTTGCTGATAAATAGGCTCAAAACTTTTTGACCGCCCGTCGTATTTGCATGAAGTCGTTATTGTCTCAAGTGCTCTCATTTGCGACTAACACAAATTTAGGATCTCGCATATTCTGATATGCAAATAAAAAATTCACAAACGTATTTGTTAGGGCTTTCACAAGATCAGATGCCACGAGGCTCCGCTTTTGTAAATCGAACTACAGACTAAAAATTTTTTATGCAGCAGCGAGCCTGATTCTCCGCTCTTTGTGCTAGCACTTCAAATCGTTTCGGTTTAAAGCTCTACGACGTCATAAATTACAGTGACGTCACATTTTCAACACACCCACACGAGTACACAAGAAAAGGCTGTTTTACTGATGTATAGACAATAACAAAAATTTTGGTCTAATATATTGAGGCTCAAAACTTTTTGCCCGCTCCTCGTACCAAGTTCTAAGTATGACTGAAACCAATTCTGCAAGCCATATCAGTATTAAAGTTATCGATTATGTAAAAACGAAAAAAACTCTTAAAAACAAGCACAGCATTTCAAACCTAAAAATGCCATCAGTGACGGCAGACATGCAATCGAGACAACGCAGAAATCATTCGCCAATATAACTAGAAAAATACGTCAGCCCAGTACCGACATATTATGTGGCTATCCGCTTAGAACTGCTCAACCCTGACCTAATCTATGAGTGACCTAAGTTGAAAAACTGGGACACCGAAAACGCCTGCCCTGAGGAATGCTCACACAACTTTTGGTCTTTGCGCACCTTTTTGTTCGTGATGTAGTAACCCATATGGGAGAGACAAACGGACAAAACCCGTAATGCGACCTAGTACAACGGCCACATAATAACTCCTAGAGTCGTATAGAGAAAAAGCGTTGAATGCGTCTGGCAGACGTAATCAACTGTGCAAAATATCCCAATCGAATCACAAGAGATTTCGATTTTGCAGGGGTCGAATTTTTGGCATTCCCATGGGAACGAGATGTCGCCGTTCAGCCCGTGATTGCATGAATTTCATGATAATTTTGTGTATCCACCCTCAAATTATCTTCACTCTCAGTTTCGTGCCCCCCCAGTCTCGCAGCAAATCCTGTCGACGCCAGTGTAGAAGGGAGGGATATCTCAGCTGGTGAATCTAGTGACTCAAACTATCCCACTCGTCGTCATCGTCATCATCATCAGCAGCAGCAGCAGGTCGGCTGTGGCGACTCAGACCCGCTGTACTCACTGACAGAATCACAAACACACACACACACACACACACGCATGCTTGCAATAAAACACGAAAAATTGTTTATCGTCCTGCCAATTATGTTTAAACTCGATATTTGGGGCACAGTCCAATGTGAGGCCGCCCGGCGTCGTGAGTCCGATTGCGGGTCAATTAGAGGGTTAAAATTTCCACTCTTACGCTCTTAGCAATGTTGATTTTGGGTGGGTCGGAATGAGATAACGAAACTTCATTGTTAGTGGACCAACGTTCAACGTGAGAGGGGTTGTGGTTGATTACTTACTATTACAGTTTTCAACGTCGCAATCTGTTGTGTAGATATTTGCAATGCGCCAAAGTAAATTTTTAGGGCGCCAAATTAGCAACCCTGTCGTCACCAGGCCGAACATCAATAATGGAATATACAAGTCACCATATGGGCGGCGCGAGGAATCTAAAGCTAGGGGGCAACGTGGGTGCAAGGGCACAGGTAGCAATAATTTTTGCGTGGTGGCTAAATGCATATCGACCTTTTTCTGTTGTTGAGTGCATCATAAAGACGTAGTGGGGTTCAGGGCCGAGGGGGGGAGCGGCAAAAGCAAGGGCACAGGGGCAGCTCGCAGCTGCCCTTCCCCGGCCTGCTTTTCCCTGTGGTGTCGCCCACGAAAGTCACAATTAATCATAAACAATGTTAAAAGGTTCAAAGAATAATAATAATAATAATAATAATAATATAAACAAAAACAGAAGTAGGTCTACCAATAGACAGAACTAGGCTACATCTAAATTACTTCTTAATACCTGAGGTTACTTGCTCTAAAATGAACTTTTGTGGGCCAGCCAAAATTCAATTTTACACTCTGCGGCATCGTGTGTTAATAGCTGGCATCCATGCTAGATAACTCGTTATAGAGTGGAGAAAGAGACTAGGGTAGCTGCCACTCTCAGTTCTACATTTCAAGGTCATTTTCAAGGTTAAATAGACTGAAAATTTGGTAAAATCCAAAATTAAGCAAAAATTCACGATTCCTTTTACAACATCCAAGTATTTTCAGTAATTATATGATGCCAGTAACTTTTGTTTGACATGCTTATACACAGCGGCGAAAATATGTGAAAAATAATGTCAAAACGTGTGTTATTACTGTCCGCGGTAGCAACGACAATGCTGTTTTCAGCTTCGTGAATAAGCTTGGTTTACTTTTTCTCTGTCACACGATAATTTACGAATAGCTGCACTCAACTTGATGGAATTTTCGACGAGCACATATCTTGATAACCTCCAGAAAACTTTTGAATTTCAAGGTCATAGGTTAAAGGTAAAGGTCACAGGACCAGATTTTCGAATTTTTCACCTTTTGCAAAAAGTTTTCGAATTTTTCACCTTCACATGATAACTCATAAACCACTCCACTTAGCTTGAATCAATTTTACATGAACATGTACTTCGACAACCTCTAAGAGGTTATTAAATATCAAGGTCACATGGGTTTTTGTGCACATGATACTGCGGTTGATAGTAATTGGCCTTGAGCAAGGCTTGACAGTCATGTACATCAAATGTCACTGAATGTAACTACGGTCATTTTTGCGCTGATCTGAACTGGCAGTCTGATATGCATAATATTTTTAGCCGACATCGTGACGGTCGAGCTATTGGCATGGTTGTCGTCAGTCCGTCCGTCTGTCTGTCTGTCTGTCTGTCTGCCTGTCACGGATGTATTGTGGCTAAGGTTTAGGTCATAGGGAAAAAACTTTTTACACGAGTAATTAGCCATGTGTGTTAAACTCGGGAATGCAAAATTTCAGCCATCTAGTGCAAGGCGAACAATTTCAAATTGGGGGTTGAGTGAAGAAAAGGTAGAAAAAAGTGTGCGTTTTTCAACAGAAAACTGGCCATATCTCAGAAACGGTGAAAGATACGTAGCAGCAAAACCTGATAGGAGTGGTGGGAGAGCTTTGAGGATCATTTTGTTGCAAATTGTCTGCTGAGTCTGCAAGTAAAAGAATTTAGAAAATTGGTCAACATCTGGCAAAGATATCGACAAGAGTTTTGTGCCATGTTTTTGACAAATGGTGTAAATTTTTTAATCAAAATATCACATTTTTTATTTAATTTCTGTATTTCGCCTTCAATTTCAAAGTTAAACTTTTATTTTACAAAATATCCACTTACTAATTATAGCAAACTTTTATCTCATAAAAAAATCAATCGCAAATGGGCCATCTTCATCTTATAAGCCAATACTGTACTATCGATCCAGAAGGACTTTTGTGACCTTCAAAATGACCTTGAAAATCAATTCCGCGAGTGACAGCCGCCCTGGTCGTTTTTGCCATTCCATAGTGGATTGAACCAACATGGATGCCTGTTATTAACACGCGATGCCACAAAAATTTTCTAAAGGCTTTTTCCAAGTTTGGGTGGCCGACTACTTGTAAAAAAGTGAGATAAACTGTTAAAGAACTTGCTGTTTAAAGATCCCATCGTAATCACCAATTAACAGGTAAGCTTCACGAAAGACCATAGATAAAAGCTGTTGGCGCTGGCGAGAGAAGAAAAAAGAACTGATATTCCGGCTTGCACCCAGAGCAACAGACTTCGACGCCCATGCCGGGAGTCTGTTGGCATAGCTATAGCAAGCTATGCGGACGTCGTGTGCAGGCAAACAAAAAAGCAGGCCTAAGACGTGAACGAAGACAAACAGCTTTGAGTGGGACTTGTATTGTGACGAAGGCGTGCAAAAAGCACGTACTTTGCGCATCGACATTAGGCTACGTGGTCATTAGCATTAGGCTAATTAGGCTATATTAAGCTTACTGAGTTTGATAAATTACGGCGAGAAACATCTAGTCGACTAACTACACTCATCAGCAACAGACCAACAGTACAAAACATCCTGACAGTAGACAGAGGTAAGTTCTCCATCTCGTCTCCATATATTTCTTACACTGACATTTTGTGTGATCTGTCACAAAAGAAGGGTGACGTTCGTCTAATTGTAAGCTGAATTGCTTCGAACGTTATGAACGAATTTCGATGATTGCCCCCCCCCAAAAAAAAAACTGTTCATGCCGCATTTCGGTTTAGATCCAGAGCCGGTTGTAGACTGACGATCGTCTTTGCAAAATCTGCCCTTAGGATAGGCCTATATTGCGCAAACCGACTTTTTGCACTGTATTATAGGTAGGTACGGCAGTGATGATCTGAGGGAATTTTAGAAGTAAGAAAGTAATTTTAAAATTGTAAGCGGAAAACCAGCTGAATTTCAAAATCTGAACCGCAAAGGTTGGGGGTAACAAAAAGCTAAGATGATCTAAAAGCCAGGATGTAAAATGTTTTGAGTTGGCGACAAAAACAGCACATACACTGTGTCTCAAAAAACTTCCCCGACATTTTTGACTGTAACATAAAAGCCAATTATCAGATTTTGATAATTTTTAGTAGGAATATTCCTGATACAACGTGCCATCAAATGACCATTCAGTTTTCCACCTCACCCAGCATTTGTTTCTGCACTACCCAGTGGCGTCATTTCACTAAATCCTTTGGGGGTCCACTCTCTCCCCTTCTTTTCCCACACCCCCCTCCTTTCCTC
>Ga0209367_1013153_pt1 | contig 10705 bp, 3 predicted proteins | sample WorMetLIZISLAND2_FD_187412 | JGI IMG/M metagenome (GOLD analysis project Ga0209367, IMG submission 187412) | Marine gutless worms symbiont microbial communities from Max Planck institute for Marine Microbiology, Germany - Olavius geniculatus... ... | reverse complement strand
CGTCCAGCATTAGCACGTGTATTTTGAATACATTTGCTGGAAGTTTGCTGGACGTTTGCTGGATCGTGTAAACACTCTATAAAGGCGCAACTAAAATAAAAAAAAACTGAAAAGGTAAAAAATAAAGAATAATAATGAAAACTAAAACTCTGAAAAAAAAATAAAAAGAGTAAACATAAAAACCGTGAGCAGGTCGTATGATCGATATTGTTAGACCTTAAGTGTTCGCTTTTAGCCGACAAGGTTGAACCGAATTTATTTTACTCCAAGCCGCGAAGCGACCTTATTTTTTCACCGGACAAACGCTTATTTTTCAGTTTTGTCGCAAAGTCGCCGATAATGACTGTAAACATGGTTTAGTCGTCGTAAAAATGGACTTGTGCAAGAGTGTTGTGCCTGATTGCGATGTGATGTTCGCACTCTTAATGCGTGTCATTAACGACTAACCTGCATTCAGCCTGCATGCGTCTTTCGGTCCGACTAACCGCACACAAAAATTACAACTTTTTACTGTTTGATGTAGTGCACTGTTCTGCAGGACTCTAGTCAAAAATGTCAGTTACCGTGCAAAATTATAGCTATCAGGGTTTGTTGTGGGGTTTAAAAAGCTTCTGCGGTGGATTGCATACAGTTTATAGCCGCATTTAAATTAACACCAGCAAGCCGCACTTACCTTTTACTTCTTTTTTCCCAAAAATAAAGGTATATCTGCAGTGTTTTAGATAAGTCGCTTTTGGAAGTACATAGCTTTGTTTGCTGCATTACACTGATTGCGCCTATGATGTCGCCAGTGGCGTAGCCAAGGTCTGGATGGAGGGGGCACTTGAAAGATAGAGTGCGGGATTTTTTGCGATTTTCTTGTGTGAAAATAAAGTGTTTTGGTGTACTTTGGGCACCATTTTAAGTGACTGAGTGGGCTCCTAGGACTGAGAGAGATACGTGTCCCAGTGCCCCCCTCCTTTACGGCTCCGCCAGTGGAAACTTGGACGGAAAAGTTCGCGTGCACGACGATTGTTGCATGCAGCAGCGACACGCATTTACGACGCACCAAGATCCGACCGACGGCGAACTACAACTGCTCCAACAATGAGTCAATCGACGACTGTGATCTGCAAGTCCAGTGCGATATGCCGCGTATACGTAGGCCTACCGCAGTGCACGGTGCTGACCTGGCTTTACCTGAAATATATAACGAACGACGCATACTAACGTCTCGTTAAACTAGTGGCTAAGCTTATATACTGCTTTCACACGCTTTGGAAGTGTCCGGGGGGGGAAATCTGCTACACCTATTATAACATCGCACGCAGTGTTTGAATTGACGAGTGGGTTGGGAGGGTTCAACCCCCAACTGTTTTCTCAACCCCCCTAACAAACTGTCAAATTATGCACTGGGATCAGTTATATGCTATTTACATCACAATAATTTTGGTCGGTATCCGACCGTCGACAAGTTCGTCCCCAGCTAATTTTTCACAATTTCAACACTGATCGCACAGGCTCGCAAACCAGCTATTTTTCATCGACGTCGGCATGTGTCTTTGTACGTTGTGAATCAGCAATTGCATAATATTATTGACTCGACGGAAATCACTCGCAGTACTTTACTAGGAGAGATCACATTCAAGCTAACACTGTTTTGCGTTCATTGTGACCTTTCTTTCATTTATATAGCACAATAATTTTGTTGTCTGTTAATAGCATTCAACACTGCTTTTGAAAAAAGTGCACCGCCAAAATGGAGGTTCATCGATTTTGCAGTTTGCTAACTGTGCGTGCACGTAGAGTGGCTAATAGCGATAGGCCTACTGCTGCGTTTAGAGTCCATTTTTGCCGTTAGATTTTTGTTCTGTTTCCGGTACTAGGCCCACTTGTAGCGTACGCATTTGTCCCGTGTGGATTAATTAAAGTGAGTTACATATTCGTCTCGAATTTCACTGCAGGTTTATTTGCTTTTAATCACGCAGCAAAGCGTGTCGAGTCCGCTAATCTCTTACGTGTCATTGCGTGCATAGGATTGTCACTCGTTCGTTCTGACCGGTCAGTGATTGGTGACAGACAGAGGTGGACTTATACAGCGAGGCCTATTGACTACTGTAGACACGAGACAAAGGTATACGGCATTGATAGTCTGCATTGCAGCATAAACAGTACGGTACATTTCCGACTGGCTGCTACAAATTACGATGGCGCCCTTAGGATTACCGGAGTGTACCGGCGCCGTCCGGATTATCTGCTAATCCGCCAATAACTGTGAGATGAGAAGAAATTGAGAATGCTTTTGAGTGTTTTCTTTTCGCCAGCGGGATCGTTTGGATGATTGTTTGACGCTGTATGCTTCACTACGCAGCTGTAATTATCCGGTTGACTGGAATCGGTGCCTTAACCCATATCCACAGATCTTTAGTTTTATCCGAATTCAATTTTAATTGGTTAGCAGCCACTCATTGTCCGATATCTCCAACAACTTTTGTAAAGTGTCAGTGTAAAGTATCTATATCAGTGTCGCAAGTTTTGCAGAGTAGAAACAAGTGGCACCCGCATCAGCGTATGAACGTAGACAAACATTGTCACACCAATGCAATGCCAGAAAGTTAGGCAGAAGAATATGAGGCCGAAACGGATTAACGTGGAACTAAATGAGCAGACAAGTTTATGGGTGACGTTGTAATAAGTGCTTAACACTGAAACTACTGCATGCTGTGTACAATTTAAGCCATTCCAGAACCTGACCAATTATTCTAAATCTGCACTCTAGACACTTCGGAAGCAATTTCTGCTAGGAGATACAGAGTGCATTTAATTCACCTCGGTCGGCTGAACGAAGTACGAGTAAATTGCGGTAAATTTCCAGTTATACAATTTCAGTGCTGTGCCACTGCATGTATATGCCGGCTGCTGAGTTGGTATGCTTCCGGTTCGTTCAAGAAATGACTGTAAGCGCTTCTGAACTAGGCCTACATAGACTATAAAACAGAAATATAAGAATGTAGTAGTTCGTGATTTCTCTGTCGTGATAGTGCTTTGAAGCATGCGTGCATTAACCCTATGTCTTGAAGCAGAACTGAACTGAAGCACGATTGTGCCCTGTGCGGTAATAATGTGGCCCTCAACCCTTACAGTTTTGCTGACAAAAACTTGGCGCGAATTCAGCGTTACTAGTCCCCGGAACCGCCGCCGTTTAGGCATCAGACCGCAACCAGCCGTTCCCGGACCGCTAAGATTCCACGCCGCCGCCGCCGCCGATAAGCTAGCGGCTTTAGCGGTTTGGCGATAAAAAATAAAATACAACAATGTCACGGTGCCAGTGGTGACTGGTGACAATCAGTGAATGCATTTAGTTCTACAGTGTAATCGGAGTCACTACGTGGGAAGACGGTAATTTATCGTAATCACTATGTCGTTACAAATCGCGTAAACGTTGTTGCTTTTGGGTCTCAAAAGTTACTACCAGTAACGGACCTCTTAACGATTCGAACTGCTAAGCAAACCGTTAAAGCTTCAGATCAGTCGCTAAGGTTTTAGCAAACGGTTTCGGGGACTAAGCTTTACAGCTGTATGCCTGCAGTTTTGCTGCTATTACCTGATTTAAAATATGGCAATTTGAATTCGGTAGCCTTGTGTAATTGCATCCAGCAAAAACTCAGCTGCTGTACTGCTAAGATGGCCGATTGTCTGTGCTAATCGAGAGACGGCAAGGTAGATGCTGGCCATATGGCAACATGTAGGTTAATAGCCGACGAATTTAAGCACTGCTGTTCGACGTTCTGTCTGTGGTCTGTGGGGGCCTCATTTCTGTAGATCCTTGTTCGGCCGAATACGCTAAATGTGTCTAAATCTGCCTATGTTGCAACAAAAATAACACTATATCATTAATACCGATATGCCACTTTCATGATGGCGCGATGGTTACTTCTATACGTAGGCTCTACGTATGTTTAAGGCAAAGTGTTACATAATTTTGTTTCCCGCTTATCTTGCGAGTTCGCAGCTACGCATTATTGAGTTTTATTCAAGTTAGCCAGCCATTTAAAAAGTGATTCGAAATCGTTATTTGCAGTAAAAAAAACTAGATGTCAAAGATGGCGATTAATTTCTTAGCAGTACATTGTACATTTTGTGTTCAAAACATGCACGACGCGTGTATTTAGTTGTGCACTCTGATTGTCAGTCAGTGCGTCAATGATCCATTGTTCGTTGCTGTGCCAAGCTTTTAGCAGGAGCAGCAGTATGCAGTCGCAATTTACTGCGCTGACGTGATGTCAAATAACATCAGCGGTACTCAGAGAAGAACAAATATTGAGTTAAAATAAATGTATCAGATAAAAAAATTTTACTAATTGTTTTTTTTTTAAATTTTACAACAAACATTATTTTTCTGTTGTATACAGGTTATTGTCGCTGATATGAAAGACTGCGGTAGTTGTACAGGTTGACAGGTTTCACACTGAAGATTAGACGCAACAGATTTGAAGAAAATGTGGCGAATAGAGATATGAAATAAAACAAGTATTTATCGCTACAATGTAGACAAGATATTGTTTCTGTACCTCAAAGAGTGGAAACTACAATTTTTATTTTCCTCTGCATTGAAACATTCATTCATCGCGAGTAATTATATGCCGTTGTTTTTATTCGATCTTTAACGACGTAACGTTGGATCGTGTCTGCACATCTTCGTTATTTTTTCCGCTGTTGGCGGAATATTTTTTATCACAGAGTATATACAGTTAAGGTAGTGGTTAGACGTTGCGTACAATGTACTAAGTGACTTTTTATTATACGCTAGATCGCTACACACGACTATAGCTATAACATTACGGATCGGTACCGTTATGTAGCCTCGGGTGATTGCAGCGTTGCACTGTACTCATAGTACCGGGCATGGCCAAATGGAGTCATAATTTCAGCGTTTAAAAAGTAATAGATTTTAAAGGGAAAAGGCTGTTGTGTTTTTCATGTTAAGATGTAGTAAACCGATTTTGTTGTTTATTCAGTAGTACAGTACGCATTATTAGACAGAATGCAAAATTACTTAGCCGTGTCTTAGCCTTATCCGGCATCTGCGACAAAATTGTGACCTCAGTGTTTGACCGATTTTCACCGAATTATGTGAAACGTCCACAAATATTTTGCCTAGTTCCGTAAGTTTTTTTTTCTTTTTCTTCTTCGTAAGTTAGCGTGGTCATCATCACGAGAACGAATTTGTAAATTTATATTTCGAGATCATTGCTGCGCCAGATAGGCCTCTACGACGTATAGAACATTCAGATTGCACACAGAGCTTGCAACGACATAACGTCTTTGTGGTAACGCGCCTACTGGTAGGCCTATATCTTTGGCTGATTATGTACATAACACGTACGAACTGACAGCGACAGCGGAAGAAGACTTTATCTCCGAAATAATGCTATAATGGTTCGCGTAAAAACGTCGTTTGGGACTCCATCTATTCGACCGGTTTCGCGCAGTTACAGTGCCATGTTTTCGACGTTCGTGGCGGATTATTTATAGAGCAAAAAGTCGACGGCGACGTCACTAGTGGGCACTGCACAAGTGACAACGACGGTTGCCGCTATTCATCTTCTATAAGAAAACTTGTGCGTATAGTTCATATTCGGCTGTGAGAGCCGGGCTTTCCATTAAATGTTTTTAAAGTGTAATTGCAAATAGATTTTTTGTAGGGCGTTATTAGCACAGCTCGCTATGCAGAGCTCCGTCATCCAAATGTCTGCCTGTCCGTCTGTCTGCCTGCCTGTCCGTCACGCGCCGATATAAAACAACGTAAGATGAAACCAGAAATTTTTTTACGATGACTTATATACATGAAAAAAAATCTTCTTCTAATGACTAAAAGTCCGACCAGCGGGATAAAAGACGATTTTCAGCCTTTAAGCTGCCCATATTTCAGAAATTGTGCAAGCTCTAAATATGACATAAACAGCCTATAGGCCTACGTAATGAATGACGAAATTTGTCTGCCGTTTTGTAGGCACCTCGGTGTGAGCGGCGCAGACATATGGCGCAGCGGACAGCAGGTCTACGTGCTGGGAAGTAGGTCGGTGACGCCTGCCTGTCTGCGCACCAGCGGACTGTCGCCGCGGCAGACCAAGTTTTGTCAACTTTACCCCGACCACATGGCAAGCGTCGGTCGCGGCGCACAGATGGCGATCGCCGAATGCCAGTGGCAATTTCGAAACCGGCGTTGGAACTGTACCACTGTCAACGACAACTCCGTCTTCGGGCCAGTCATCGATAGAGGTAAGCCACGGAAAACTACAAGGTGGTCCCAGATTGTACCTCGTCCATTATCTTCGCTAAATGTTGACCAATTTTCACAATTACTTTACCGGTAGACTGCGTAAAAAATTTGCTGCTCAGTGGCATGCACATTGTACTTATTATGTCGCTACATTACGTTGTAAAACATTAACATACAAAAACCAACAATATATGTCGCCATGCTTTGTGTCAGAATTTGTTAATATTGAACCAAGATTGTTTGTGTTACTTGAAAGTGTGGCAGGGTCCGGTTTTTTAAAGACAGTGTAGTACAGTTGACCCTTATCGTGTCCGACTCCGATGTGCATTCAGTGCTTTCCCATCTTCTCCGTCGACTTCCGAATGTTTTGTCCTGTTTTCACTTTATACGAGTGATCGCCAGAACAATAAAGTTTAACGTGTACTGTATAATTTTTTAGCAATACGCGATATGTTTTTTTCTGGACTGCTTTTCCGCACGTTTCATATTATTGCTCTGGTTTCGCTTCTGTGTAGCTTTAGGAAGGACTACATTAAGACGTTATTTCTAGAACCACGCGTGCCAGTAAAGAGTCGAATGAAAGGAAACCGGAAAGCGTTTAACTATGAGACGCTGCATGTCTGAAAACCGAGCGTGAGGGTGCAGAAATGATGACAGGCGAAAGCTTAACAGCAACGGACCAGTGTGTTGTTTGTGGCATCAACAAACATTAATGATCATAATGTCACCGCTAATACCCCGTTTACACGAGGAAGCATACATAAAAGAAACCTGAAATACACAGTCATGAAGCACATTTAGAGCAGAATTAAAGCAAACTTAGAGCACACGTCGTGCAAGTGTATACTGAATACGTGTGCTTCATGTATGCTTCCTCGTGAAAACGAGGTATAAGTTAAACTGCAGTATGTTTGTGTGCAGCAAGTCGAGAAGCATCGTTCACGCACGCTATCGCGGCGGCCGGCGTGGTATCGGCCGTGGCTCGAGCCTGCCGTGACGGTGAACTGTCCACGTGCGGTTGCAGTCGGCGCCGGCGTCCGTCACGCCTGCGCCGCGACTGGGTCTGGGGCGGCTGCGGCGACAACACCGACTACGGATACAGGTTCGCCGTCGGCTTCGTGGACGCGCGGGAGAAAGAGAAGAATTATCCGCGACATTCCGACCAGCTGTCGCGCATGCTCATGAACCTTCACAACAACGAGGCCGGACGTAGAGTAAGTCTCAGAGTCTTAGCTAATGTATGCACGCACTTGTAGCATCTTAGTGTTACAAAAAGAATATTTTGGCCAGCTCCGTAAGACTTGCTGCTTATCATGACAAGCACTGCTGACGAGCTTCCCGAGCGTATATACCAACAACCAACATCGATGACTTTGAACGACATTCGACCCCGAAAATAGGAGGTTTTTATTTTTTGGCAATTTTCGGCTGCGCCACACATCGTAAGAGTGAATTGCACCGAAACGTCTGAAGATTAATCAAGACCACCGGCGTGCAAAATTTTTAGCATTCAACGCAGATTTTATCAGTTTCGATCCCTTAGGTTCAAGGAGTTTTGCGCAATTTCTGCTACTATCCTCTAATTTAGCGTGAGTACGATTGCGATAGACACAAATTTGCTGCTTATAGCAACAAGAAATGCTTACGAGCTGTTGAAAAATACCAACGTCGATAACCTTGAACGACCTTGATATCCAAAAGACTGGTTTTTAATGTTTTTTTGCCATTTTAGGCTGTGACGCCTACTTTAACAATGTGTTGCACCGAAATTAGACATACTGGAGATAGACCAAGACAACCTGCATACAGGATTTTTAGCTTAAAACGTAGTCTCGACCCCTTACATTCAAGGAGTCTTCTTTACGCAGACGTCAAATGTGGTTGTCCCGTTCAAAGTTTGTTAGTGCACTGCATTTTATTGCTCGTTGTACACTAATTTGCCAAGTGGCAGCACCAATGCTTTCCGTGTCGTGGCGTGCTGTATATCTTAATTCACGATATCGAGTTATTGTAATTGCAGTTTTCAGTTTTTTGTGGTGGCGTGCTGTTGTAAGGCTTAATAATTGGTCCACGCTGTGTGTGATATTAATTAGTCTACTCGTTGCATAGTGCTGCTTCTATCTTGTAATCGGAGACCGACCGCTTTGCTGGATTGCCGTTCACAGAATACTTCGCGTTTTTCGCCAGCTTAAAAACTTAATTGCCAAAACAATTACCGCACGAATCGCACGATTGCCTAGTGCGCATTGCTGATCGTGCAGCGGTAATGCGCGTACAGAGCGACGTAAATGAACTATACTGAACAAACACGATTAAGTTTTTGACGAACTAAACAATGCCAAGCAGGCACCGTATAACGGCGTCGGTGACCTACTTGACTACGTTCCCGTACGCGTCAACCAATGACCAATAGAGTCGCCCTGCTTGCCTCTGGTCAGTTCGTCAAAAACTAAATCGTGTCAGTTCACTTCAGTTCAGTTACGTCGCTCTGTAGGCCTGCGCGCCTGTGAACTCAGAAGTGGTATGGCAATGGGGAGTGAATTCGCACGCGTCTTGCAGTATGCACGATGGCGAGTTCGATTCAGTGTGCGGAGCGTCGACCTCGCTAGACGCTGGCTTGGAATATATTTCGGCGCTCAGCCGTGAAGCCGGGTGTCCGGCGGCAATATCGCGCTGAACCGACGGAGTGTGGCATTAATGACAAGCACGCACGTCTATACTAAGGAGAATTAACCATAATTGAACGCACGAGCGCAATAACACACGTAACTTCGTTGATTGACTAATATCCCGTTTGCACGAGGAATCACACACGAAGCACACTTAGAGCAACCTTAGAGCAAACTTTGAGCAAACTTAGAGCACACGTCGTGCATTCTTAAAGCTGGCTCGATAACGGTGTATATTGCAAACATTCACGACGCTAGCTCTACGTGTGCTTCACGATTGCTTCCTCGTGTTAACGGGGTATAATGCTCGACACGGCTGTGTTTTACGTCTTGTATTCGACCCTTCTTACCCAGCGACGGCGTCGTAACCACCTCGTGGAATTCGACAAGAACGTCTTTAGGGCAAGATCATGCAACCGAACGTCTGAAGTCATCTTGAATGCAAGTCGCGTCTTATCCCAGAGGAACTAGAAGCTCGTTTCTGTTGTTACCATCTGCACTGACAATGTTTCTATGGTGGTGAAACTGAGCAGATCGCTGACCATACACACCGGATTCAAATGCTAAAGCCTTAAACGTACTTAGGTTTGTACTCAACCTGAGAAAAAAAGAAGAAGACATCTTCATCTTCTTTTTCAAAAGTAATGCAGGGCTTTGGGAAATATCGCACTGTTGATATTAACAAACAAAATATTAACTGCTGCCGATCGACGAGTCTGCGATGATTTGCCGGTACAAACGTCGGATATTTGTAACGCCTGGTTCGGACATGGGTCGACTAATAGTACCGACTTACAGTGTTGATTCGCTTTTCGAACGAATGTTCTTATTCACTCATGTTCTTGTTGCTGTGTGAGTTGTTAGATGCTAGCTGTTTGTAGTTTTGATAGCGCTTTATAAGTCTGTATATTATTCTTATCATCATCGTCATTATTATTATTAAGTATAACCACGAGCCTACAACAGAGTACGTATTAAATGATGCAGAAACTGGTGCTAATGAATGGAGAAAACATTTTCTTGCCTGTGTTCGCATAGTGGGCCAACACTTAAAGCAGTTTTAATGCAGGCAGTTGGAAAATGGACAACTAGATGAATTATCAGCCAAAGTGTCACAAGTGTGAACAAAATGTGTTTTTACGCGTTATGCTAATTAAGCAATCATATCGTATTAGATAAAAGGGCGATATTTTGTTGGTTGTGTTGCTCAGGGGGAAAATCTCGCTCGTTCTCGCTCGTCCCGTTTTTCGCTCTCGTTTACAGGTCTGTAGCGACAAACTCAACTGAACTTAGCCGGTTGAGTTGAGTTGAGTTTGTCGCATATGAGCAAGGCTTTAGATTGGTTTTGATGGTTTAGAAAGCCAATCGTTTAAGGCAATACAAGAAGCACAGTGTAGCTAGGAAGCTAGGGCCTATAGGAACTGCTAGGTCGCGTCGTTTTGACGTGGTTTAGAGCTGGCTGCATAATGCGTATACAGCATGTACTTGTAATAAGACGCCGAGTTTTTACGTGCGTGTCGCCAGTCGACAAGAAACACACCTTGAATGAAATGCACGGCGTGCGCGCTTTCCCGGTGCATTAAACGCTGACATGGTGGGTGGGCTGTTAGTTACATTTCGTACCGGACTTTTTTCCGCTTATCTTGAGGTCAACCTTCGCCAGCTGACAATAGCTACGTTACAGTGGCGTTTAGCCATTACGGCGCAAATGGAACAGTTTGTAGCAGCTTTGAGAAGGTTACAGCTTGACGGGGGTGCTGAAATATATATATAT
>Ga0209367_1013152_pt1 | contig 10705 bp, 9 predicted proteins | sample WorMetLIZISLAND2_FD_187412 | JGI IMG/M metagenome (GOLD analysis project Ga0209367, IMG submission 187412) | Marine gutless worms symbiont microbial communities from Max Planck institute for Marine Microbiology, Germany - Olavius geniculatus... ... | reverse complement strand
TTCAACCCCCAATTTGAAAATGTTTCCCTTGTAGTAGATGGCCAAAGTTTCCATGCTCCAGTTTTGGACACATAAGCCTATCTAATTATTCGTGTAAGAAGTTATCCCCTTTGCCCTACCCGTTAGCCACGAACATCCGTGACAAAGGGACGGACGGACAGACAGACAGACAGACAGACGGACGACAACCGTGGCAAACGGCCGGACCTTTAAGCTTACAGTTTAACGGTCGACCCCAAAACTCTAGGAATCGCCGTCATCGCGACTCGATGTTTTCGAGTTGGAAATAATTAAATTTGACGCTTACTCAACACCAAGTTCCAATCCCATTTTACATGTAAACAAGGTGGGCGAAATTAAGCCCACCCACTGGGGCAAATCGCCAACCCACTCCAGACATTTTGCCCAAATGGGTTAATCGCACGCAAGTCATATCAGATCATCTTCATTATAGCACGTGTTCAAAATATCCACCTCTAGCACGAACGAAAGCGCGTAGACGCTGACGCCATTCGCCAACATGCACGGAGTTATTCAAAAAGATAAAAGTGGAAAAGTGGCACAGTTGTTTCTTGAGACACGGTGTAGGCCCCTATAGTTTTCGAACGGAGGAGGGATGAATCAACAAACCGGAACCGCACAGCGCGACGTAGTAGGTTATATACCTGAGAAACATGTTGACGCCGGTCTCAACAAACTGCTTCTGGATGGATTTCCAAGACTGCACGAGCACGATAATTTCTCGCTCGGTGAGAGGCTGTACGGGTATCGGAGAGCTGGAGTACAGCAGCGGCCCGGCACCACTCAACGTGGTCGCTCGGACCATGTCGTCGACGCTCGGTCGCTGACGATGTCTGGCGGACTTGTGACGCGACGTCTTGGAGAAGACCGCCGGCGCACAGCGACGGAACGGTCGCGACGCAAACAACCACGTGAAACAACACATCTCGCTAGCGATCTGATACAATTAAGCTTACTAGGACAGACAAACACGTCAGCGTGAGTGTCTGCTATTGTACCTATCTATCACCGCAGCACGGAGAATCAACAACAGAGAAATCCGGTGCAGATCGAGAACACGTCGATCGCGTGCGTACAAATAATCGGCGTCGTAAATCAAAGACAGTCGACACCTACATGTACGTACGGCCTGGGCCTAATGTAGACGAGATCGCCATCTCGACACAGCACCTGTTGTTACGTCATCATCAACAGCAGCAACAACAGCAGCGCGCAGCAGCAGACGTCATAAACACCACGCAGTGTGCTTTCTGCATCCTGCGTGCAGCTAACACGCCACGCTGCGTTGTCTGCCATTTAGCCGATCAGATCAGTTTCACCAACGTGCGCTATCGCATATGCGTTTCTGTCTGTCCGCCCGTCCGTCACAGGCGTCACCATCGCTACATTCTTCACATTTAATCAGCTTTGTGCAAGTTTGCATTTGACCGCTAAACGACCTAGCGTGACGATGACGACGTCGAAATGGTTAGTTGGAAATACATTAACGTACATGTTTGCCGTTGTAACAGCGCGGTAGTGTTTATCTGTGACCAAAGAATTCATAATATTCATGGTTTGAAAGGTACACATCGGGCAAAACCGCACAAGAAATCTGAGCTAATGCTTATGAAACGCGCGAGAGCCTATAGCAGTTCTTGTTCGCATGTAATCTTGGTCTTGGTCTATCTCCATCTATTTCGTCGCAATTCACGCTTATGCAGCCAAAAATCCCAAACAAATCACTAAAACATCTATTTTTGAAGTTCAAGGTCATTCAAGGTCATCGACGTTGATATACCTAAGAAGCTCGTCGCCATTGCTTGTTATGATAAGCAGCATGTCTGTGCCTATCTGGAACCATTTTCACGTTAGACAAGATAGTGGAAAAATAACCACTTTTTAAAGGGGTACCCTTATTTGACACCCGCGTGTCCAGGTTGTCCGTAATTATTCATTTATTCATCTTTAAGTTTTAAGGTGTAAGATTCGTCGCTCTGGGATCTGGATGCGTCGCAAGAACATCTGCTTCTGCATTCTACCCGTTAGGCCTATCTGTGAGCATTTCGCTGCTGTTGGGCGGACATTTTGGTGGAATCACATCCGACTACCTGGCAACCATAGCCAGGGATGTGCACGAGACCTTCTGAGCCGAGACCGAGAGAAGACCGAGACGAGACGTTGCAGCTTCTGAGACGCTGGCCGAGACCTATCTTTTTTCATAAATTCTGAGGTTTGTGTAAGTGCGGATTTACATCCTTCAGTATCTTGATAAACTAGACAGTCTGTCAACATTTGGAGACTAAAACGATACACATGTACGAGATCACATCAGTTACTATGAGACACTAGAAAATTAAACGCGAGCGTTCGACTGGGGAAAATCGATGAATCTGATTGCCTTACGTTGCACGTCACTAATTTTTTAAGCAGTCAGAGCGATAGCCAGTTAACAACTCTTTCGAGCACAGTGGCAATGCGCAAATCTTTTACGCTAGAGCCCTAAACTTATTGCAGTTTCATTCAACACTGAAGAAAGCAATAACCACACAGACTAAGTAATTCTAAGTAACTGTAAGTAAGTTACATTAACTTTTCGACATCTGATATTTTTGCGATCAGACACCAGTAGTTCTGCTCGCACTTCTCTCCGAAAGCTACTTGGTACTCGCCATATATTTTAAGAGGTCTATGGTACTGGCACACGAGTTGATTATTTGATATAGTGGCGAGGTAAAGGCCGTTAACAACCAGAGCAGCTAGAGACAAAACAGCATCTGTAGTGTATCATCACTCCATCACAACAACAAAAAAACAGTTCAAACGCAGTATATGACGACGGATTTTCATGGATTGAATACAAAGCAGCGTGTACACTGGACAGAAACACGCAGCAGCGAATTAAGCATGCAAGGCGATCGGTCAAAGCAAACGGAACACAGGCACACAGACACGCAAAAATTCGAGCAAACGTCTTTTCCACCGCATTATGGTACACTAAAAACAAAATGACTAATTTCTGTTCACGACAAACAAAGTCATACACATTTTTCTTGATAAAATATGTATGATAAGTCAAAAAATAAGATACTGGGCCAAAACTCTGATCCATCTCTGTCAGACGGAATCTTAATTATTGAATGCTTTATTTAATTTCCTGCTGACTGGGCTGGTGAAAGAATTTAGACATCTGGATTTTTCAGGCTTGCACTATACATCATCATAGAGAAAGTGCCATAAAACTTCACTGTAAACAAATCATGAGCTTACCATATACAAACATGCAGACACATGCACCAATTTTCGACAAATTGCCATTACTCCATCAGTATAACTTCACGAAAAAAGATCACAGACCTATGACTTCAGACAACAAAATGTGACCGTCTCTGCGGACACTAAATGTGACCGTCTCTGCGGACACTAACAGTTTCCTAAGACAACGTCAGTTTCCTAAGACAGTATCAAAATCAAACTGACACAAACAACTACTCAACATTCCAATTTTACACCTCAATTCCATCAAAATGGGGGATTTTCTATCCACCATTTTGTATTTTTGGACGAAAATTATCCCACAGGTCACTGGTCTCAAGTTCTTGATCTTGAGCTCCATGGTCTCGGCCTGAATCCAAACTGCACAGCACCAACTACTAGTTTCTCACTGATTCTTGTAATATACAGGCACTAGAGAGGTTAAAACCAGCAAACATCAGTGGCATCACGGCTGCAGGGGGTGGGAGGTAGGAAAAGGCCCCAGCAAACTAAATTGCAAAATTTGGCGCTAGATAAACATTTTACGGAATTAACGGACAAAATCGACATTCCGAGCACCCATAATCTCTGCTGTCATGAATTTGCAACTGGCTTTTGGAATTATGTCAAAAATTTTCTGTGTTTGTTGGAAAATTGCAACTTCCTGTCCTGCCTACTTTTTAATTCAGGACGCCGCTGGTGAGCACCTAAAAATTCCCACTGAAACGAATCGAAACGTATTACCACCAGTCAGCCACTGACGTCACAGTTTCAGTTTTACAACTCACATCACATCTGGAAATACTCAGGGCAACAGAAAAGCCGAATCACACCACTACGTCAGTAATGACTGCATAAGAGCTACTTGCACGGTGACAAATGGAATAGAGTCGGTAACGAACATATCACTAACGTACAATGGATACACACAAATACACAAACACACAAAAAGCAATACAAACTAGAAAGTATGTCGGCTCAGTGCTGACATATAGATCCCTCAGCCGCCGACTCACGCTGCCGCCGCTGCCAGCCGGTCCGTAATACGAAACGCTCGGAATTAATCAATAAAAATGTTTAAACTTTTGTTACATAAACCTAAGTAGTGAAATATGTAGAACTAGAAAGCAGTCACAGCCTGCACACCTCCGCCAAGGCAATGTTGTTCGCTAGGTGGCAGCATCATCTTTGGTTTTGCAGCGGTTTCTCTTATGCCCCATTGAAAGCAATGGTAACGAAAATGTCAAAGTGATCCAGTGATCACCCCCAAAATTGAATCACTGGTAGTTTGTGCCATTCCAGACATACCCTCAAAATTTCAAAAAGATCCGTCCATAACTTTTTGAGTTATCTTGCTAACACACAGACAGACAAACGGACAGACAAACAAAGTCTGGCAAAAACAATACCTCCTTGCCGGAGGTAATAAAATGTTGACCTACAGCACGCAAATTTAAATAAGCTGGCCGTTCACAAAAGCGTCCAAAAGTACTGTTGCAGTGTCAGCACATCATTTGCAGTCAGTACCGGGTATTAAAATACTGGAACACTAAGTTAGCGTTTATTTGAGTGTTGATTGAGTGATGCCGACTCACGCTGCTGCCGCCGCCGGAAAATGTTGGCGCCGCCGCCAGCCGAATTTTCGACGCCGCCCGCCGGCTAGCCAGCCAGACTTTGCTGCAGCCAGCTGACAAAGGGTCGCCAGCACGGCTGAGGGGTCTACATGACATATTACGCGACCTACACTGCACAACACCGACCTGACCGTTAAAACTCAAAACTGGCGCACTAATTACTCCTGCACTGAGGAAAGTTCGCATCAATTTGGGTTTTCCTGTGTCGCTGCTTTCGTTTTCCAGTTAGAGGCCAATACGGGACAGACAGACAAAGACAGACGGGCAATACCTGTAATGCAGCCTACAAGGATGGGTGGATCACAAACACACAGACACAAGGATACACAAGGATAGTAACAAACATTAAGGTAAATGAAAAAAACACTTCGGACTAACATTGTCGTGAATGATCCGTATAAGACTAGACTGCGTTAGACCCACACAGTTTAGTGCCATACGGCTCATTCAGTGCAATGTTAATCTGAAGTGTTTTTTGTTCATTTACCAAAAATGTACGTTTGTTATTATCATTCACCACTTCTACAGCAGCATACATACTAAGAACTGTGCGCACATTTCGGACGAACATTTGCACTAGTATTCATCATGGTGCAAGCCCCTCCCCCTCCAAATACACAGCTGGTTCATACACTTGTGGCCCACGCAGCACCCAAGATGTAGAATTTTTGGACAAATTTTAGACAAAATTTCCTAAGATTGGACGCCAAAGGGGGCAGATGTGAGCCCCATTATATACAACCCTGCATTACTACAGGGTGTGCCAAAAAATGTCCCAACTTATTTTTGTCTGAACTGTCAAATCTCGATTAAATTTGATAATTTATCACACACAGATAAACAAGACAATAAAATTATGTGAGGTACACACTGTCCACCTCACCTAATTTATTGCAATGCACTACCCTGTTAAAAGCAGATGCTCTAAATTGTTGCATAATGCTTAGTTGTTGTCACCGTAAAAGTTCTAACAACTTAATTAAGCACACAACAAACTAAAATGTGACTTATTTAGCATAATTATAAGTTTGTGTAAGAACATGCTTCCAAATATTCATAATGGCTTAGACGTGATGCCACGGCTGATAGCGGCATTAACGATCAACTGATCAAACTCCAAGCACTCATTCATGGATTAGGTGTAAATTGAGCTCATCAGTCAGCTACTTTGTTGTCTGCTATTTTTTGTGTAAAATATTTAATACCATAAAATTAATTAATTATGCGGCACCCTCTGTCGAACTGATAATGAAAAAGTGAGAAATCTGATACTGATAATCACTGTGTAATGTAAGAATTTGGAGCATCTGCGTTTTACATGGTAGTGCACTGACATAAATTAGATGAGGTGGACAATAAATCTACCTCACACAATTTTATCTTCTCGGCTATCCGTGTGCCAGAAATTATCAAATTTGGTGGAGATTCAACGAAATTCTGACAAAACAAGTTGAGACATTTTTTGGCACACCCTGTATTATTATCATCATCACCCATCACCACTAATATATATCGACAGATCAACACCGATGATCAATGATTGCACATTAGCAGTATGGTAGTTGCCTAGAGTTCTGTACAGTGCTGGAATATACAACTTAGTGCCATATATTGACGTCATCAGTATCATAAGCACCGAATTACCAGAATCTATTATCATACGGAGTGTGTGGAATGGGTTTTTAAAAATTCAGTTCGATTTCTAAAACAACTGCAGTTTGAGTCCGATTTTGTCAAAAATCTTGGTTTTGGTTCAAAATTGGCGTAGATCCATTTCTGTTTTTGTAGTTTATGCTAGAAAGTGCATTACTGGATATTATATAATGACTACCCGCTGGAAATAATATGTACACAGCCATCAAGTTCACATGAAATTCCACCATAGATGCATAATGCATATGTTCACACTTCACTAGTCAACTGCAATTCCGGTAGACAGCTGATGAGATAACTTTGCTTTGAAACCAAAGTTTGCCCACAAATGCTAAAAAAACCAACTGAATGAAATGGAAACTTCTGGACGATTCGGTTATTTAAAAAAACGAAAACCAAACTGACTTTCATTTTTCCACACACCCCTAATCATCATCAGGACTCGCAGTATGACGTGAGCTCTGTGATGAGGGCACTAAAGATAGCGGCCTAATTTACAAAACTGCATAGAAACCTTCATCAAATCTTTATAAAATCTTCACATCTTTTTCGTACCTTTGTTGCAAGGCAACAAGTTACAATCTCAGAAGTTTTCCCGTAACTTTATCATACATTTCTTGCACATTTTTTTGCAGATCATGGTTTTCTGTAAACCTTTTGTAAACTCTCCGTACGTCAGATTAATCCGTAACCCATTCTCATAAGTTAATTTTACAAAGTTTTGTAAATTGGGCCCAGATCAACAGATCAACAGACTGATAACAAATGCACTTGGAGCCAGTTAGTCAGTCAATGAGGCAACTTGGTTCTTATTCTTCAGACGGGAGTGCTTGCTGCCGATCCATTCACACCAGCTGAACAAATACAACAGCAGTTGTCACAGCACTGAGTCAAAAAACCATGGCACCAAACTGTTGTGCTTAAAGGTTAAGGTTAAATCGCCGATAGTCAACAGGCCTTCTCACAGTTCTGTCCCAATGCAAGCAGTGCTCATCTCTGTTTCCAAAGCCCCGAGCTGCAGATGCCTCACCTGCTGAACGAGATCGCACAGTGTTACCTGTCACCCAATACAGGCGAACCCATCCCTGCCTTATATGGCAGGAGGGCCAGACCTCCGCATATTACTTCCCAGCGGTGAAGCCGATACCAATTTGTACTGCTTGGTGAACAGAGGCACATGTGTGTGAACAACTTGCCCAAGGTCGCTACCTGACAGTGCCCGGCTCGGAGTCGAACCCGCAACCTCAGGGTTACAAGTTCGGCACACTACTGTTACATCACCAAGTCACTAGACTGAATGCTAATCAATTTTTGTAAATGAGAATTCTATCACTGGTGCATTCCATGGAAAATTTGCCACAACACTATCACTAAATGTCACACAGCAACTTATGTACGTTGCTACACTACATCGTAAAAGTTTTTATCAATTGCAGTGAGCAAAGCACAGGAACGGCACAAAATAGTGCGCATGAACTAAAGAGAATGTGATCATGGCAGAGAAGCTGGTACTAAACAGGTAAGACCAGCTATGGGTTCATCATTCAATAGATCAACTAGCATGAACTGATAATGTCAAATGTCAAATGTAAATTTATACAGCGCATTATCGCTAAAAACCTCTAATACGCTGTACAAACTAGTACTGGAGAACAAAAACGTCTGTAGCGACAGACAATCTTAAAACAAAACTCACCACCTCGCCTAAATCTGCTGCTGCACTACGTTGCAAAATCTGAGTGCTTATATGTAAACCTTCATGACCGTTATTCCACGTGGAAGTGGTAAACAAATGGTAATTTACACTAACTCAGTAAACATCAATCATTAAAAACATTTTTCTAAATTTCAGAGTTGTTTGTTATTAATTGTGGTTTTTATGTTCTGGACTTGCTCACACATGCTGAGCTTGATAGCCTTCTTTGTACAGACTGATTTTTTCTTTTTTTTTTCTTTGTTCTTTTTTTCCCTTTTTTCTTTCTTCCACTCATATTATGCTTTGCGTACTGCTTCTTTATGTGTATTTTCATGTAATTCTGTTTATCGTACTGCGTATACAATTTTCGTAATAAATATGTAAACGAATAAGTAAATAAAATTACCAGTGAGCGTGTCATCTGCGCAGCTGTCGCGCTGCTGTGGAGTCCATATCCTGACAGTAGCATCGTCTGACACTGAGGCCATCATGCTGGGCAGGACTGGGTTCCAGTGTACACAGTTGACTGTACGACTGTGACCCTCCAGCATGGCGACAGGCAGCTCACGCTTTACGTGCCATATATGCACCTTGTGATCTGCACGAACACGCAGACAGACAGACAGACAGCCACATATGACACAGACAAAGAAGCATAGATAGGCATACAACGTGGACCAATAAAAAACGTGCCACTTAACTTTTGTCCATATCTTCGCCAGTTGTTGACCGATTTTCAAATTTTTTTTCAATGGCACACTCTGCGAACAATTTGCTATAATGTGATAACTATATGTCCCACCACACTGTAAATTTGTCTCTACACTACCTTGTAAAATATAAATGTAAGAAAAAACTAAGGATAGTAACAAACATTAAGGTAAATGAAAAAACACTTCGGCCTAACATTGCCGTGAATGATCCGTATGAGATTAGACTGTGTTAGACCCACAGTTTAGTGTCATATGGCTCATTCAACACAATGTTAATCTGAAGTGTTTTTTGTTCATTTACCAAAAATGTACGTTTGTTATGATCGTTATACATTCATATTTCAGTTATATTTCACAAGGTAGTGTAAAACCGCATTTACGGTGTGGTGGGATATATAATAATCATGTTATTGCAAATTGTCCCCAAAATGTGCCAGTGAAAGAATTTTGAAAATTGGTCAATAACTGTCGAAGATATCGACAAAAGTGAAGTGCGACATTTTTTATAGACCACCCTGTAGTGTCTGGAACAGTCTACCTCAATTTGTCACCATGCAAGTCAGTATGCCAGCAGCCCTGTTAATACAACTCTATGCTGACCACATCAAAAACATGCCCAGTTTCGAGCCGAGATAGTAAGAGACAAAAGTGACCACCCAAGCCAACTCAGCCTGGCCACAACTCAGTGAGTAGGCATGATAAGTCATGACCACCACTAAGAAAGAAACTGTGAGTTCTGCATAAAAACACAGTACACAATGTATACACCTGTGTTTTCTACGTGTGCATGTTCTGCTAACCTTCACTGCCGCTGGCAACAAAGTCCTGGTTTAGTCCACCGAAGCACGAATGTATGGTGTAGTAGCCCTGCGTCAAGCCCTGGAATTTGCGGACCAGACACTTGTCAACGACGTCCCACAAGTGAACGCCCTACATGCAGTCACAGACACAGTAAAGACAAAGTTCAGCCATACTCAACACTATGGTAGGCAACAGCTGCATTCAAGACTAGAGAGCTGCACGGTAATGGGAAGGCGGTAATACCGCGGTTACCGCGGTAATACCACGGATTTTCCCCGTGAACCTTGCGGTAATACCGGAGGGATGGAGTCATCTGTTGAGGGGTTACCGCGGTAATGGAACATTTGTTTGCGGTAATACCGCGGTAGTCAACGTCTGCTAAATTTAAAGTCTGAACTTTGAACTAAAGATCGCCTTCATGCTGCATGAACTAGTGTAGGACTGTAGGCCTAACTGCAGCTGTCAAGGACTGTCGAATGGAACTGGAAGGAGAGTGTTTTAATTTTCTACTGAAACACTCTATGGCATATTATATGAAATGCTTTTAGTACAAAACATTGATGGACTCATGTTTCTGTATGAACTGATGTAGGACTGTAGGTAACTGCAGCTGTCTATTACTGTCGAATGCACATAGAGTGTTTTAACTATCTGTCGGAACACTGCATGGCATATTACTCGAAATGCTTTTAGTACAAAACAACATAAAACAAATTCAGTTCTGTTAACCTTGGCTGTTCTTGATTTCTGTTCTTTTCATACAAGACTAAATATTTCGCTTCTGGATGGTGGCACCCAAATATGTAGTTTAGTGGAAAAAAAAACACAAATACAATTAGTCTGAAAGTGCTTCAATGTACGGTAATATAATGCGGATGGCAGCAATTTGTGTGGGGACGAATGGGGACGGGGACAGGTTTTTAATGTGCGGGGATGGGGATGGAAGCAGTTTG
>Ga0209367_1013151_pt1 | contig 10705 bp, 12 predicted proteins | sample WorMetLIZISLAND2_FD_187412 | JGI IMG/M metagenome (GOLD analysis project Ga0209367, IMG submission 187412) | Marine gutless worms symbiont microbial communities from Max Planck institute for Marine Microbiology, Germany - Olavius geniculatus... ... | reverse complement strand
GGTTTTGCCATTTTCCCAAGGTAAGACAGTTGCACTAAATAGATGAGGTGGGAAATGAAACCACCATTCGATGACATATAGTCTCATTAATAAGTGTGCCAAAAATTATTATAATCGGACATTCATGGTTCAAGTTATTGCAAAAAATGTAGTCGCATGCTTTTTTTGCTATGCATGCTATGCATTGCATTGGACAGACTAAAATGTGAGCAAAACGATCCGATCGGATCAGATCTATCCGATTACGTTTCAGAACTGCACCGTTATCGACATCGCGTACAGTTGATGATGTTTATGATGCGGTTGCCATGGTAACCAAGCGGAGAAGACAGTCCCTGGGGCAGCTGCAGACAGGTAACTAAATGATGCTGCACGCGCGATGCGACCAGTACAGCCTATCTGAGTCTGTCTGAGCAGTGTGCATGCATCTATATGATAGCTGTACAATAAGGCGTAGTTTCCATCGCGAGGCAACGTTAAAAGTTAAAGGTCGTGTGTAGATCTTTATAGGAAACCCATTGCAGAGCTGCAGAACGTCACCTGCTATATGGGATCATGCAGTAGGCTTATGACATGCCACCCGACACATGTGAACATGCCGCGCTTTTAACCCGGGCAGACAGGCCGACTTACCTACCCCGAGAGGGATGTATCATGGAAGGCTGAGTTGACCTTGGTACATTACGCAGCGAACACAACACGGTACGCGACGAACGTTAATAATAGACCGTGAATAGAATACGAATAGGCTTAGAATAGGCCTAGACCGTGTAAAGAGGGGTTTCCATCAAACGCATGAAAAGTACAATTACGCAACGAAGGCAGCTGACGCAACGACCAAAACGCAAGGACAGAAAAATAGAAGCGGTCTTGGCGTCAGCTGCGCTGCTGCGTACTTTGCTGCGTTCGTTGCGTTGCGTGCGTTTGATGGAAACCCCGCTTTACACGGTCTATTCCTGCACCGTTTTGTACAGGTGGTAGCTAGTCGAGACTTATTGTATTTTAGACCGTTAAGCCGAACAAGCGGGTTTTGTGTATATAGATCATCAGCTACGTAAATTATCGTGATGTCCTCGGCCACGGCGACGGACTACGCAATTGCGATGACGTCATCAGAATGGGGGTCGGAAGTCGCGTCGACGGTAAACAACGTGACGTGGTCTTCGCGTAGACCGGAAGCGGAAATACATTGGACGGCGACGACGACGGCGAGGGCAGTGTTCGAGGTGACGACGTTGTTTGTCTTCTTTGGCCTCTCAGTGGTCGGTAACATTCTCGTCTGTCTGGTAATTCATCGAATGGCAAAATCAATCAGTCGATCAGTTAATCAGACTAATCAATTAATCAATCGACTAATCGATCTGTTAGTCAATCAGTCATCAATCATTATCAATAATTTTTGACCAATCAGCTGCAGTTTGGTAATTCATCGCAGTCGTCGTCTCCAGTCGACCACCAACTATTTCGTCGTGTCTCTCGCCGCCGCCGACCTTCTTCTGTCAGTCGTCGTGACTGGCACCATGTGCGTGACACCCATGGGCGCCACCGTGTCACCCATTACGTGGCACCCGTTCTTCTAACGGTGCATTTCTTTCGTGGCGCTGGCAGCCGCCGACCTTCTTCTGTCCGTCGTCGTGATGCCGTTCGCTCTGACGCAGGAACTCGCCGAGCTTCGCGTCGACGTCGCGTTCTGGCCGCCGGCCGCCGCCTGCAAGTTTATCCGCTTTTGCCAGCAGCTGGTTCCCGGATCCGCGTTGTCAGTATTTTGTCACCGTTGTCGTCATCGTCATCATTTTCTTCGTTCATTAGCGTGCGCATTTGTCGAAACGCAAGAACGTTTAGGACCCCACAGCGAATGTAGATGGAGTGTTGAAAGTTAATGAGCACTCAAGCAGTCCGCAGCGAAACTGCCAGCATCTGGTTCCGGCCTCCACGTCGTTCGTGTTCGTCGCTATCAGCGTCGACCGATTCTACGCGGTCGTGTACCCGCTGCGGTTCGTCATGACCCGCGGCAGGGCTCAGCGGCTCGTACTTGCAGTCTGGCTACTGGCCGGTGTCCTGGCTTCGCCGGCGTTCTACTTTTACGGTCCTGGACACTCCGGCAGCCGCTGCGCGCCATTCGCTACCGGTGTCTCTGAACAGACCGACGGAGCGGCCATCATCTACGTCGTCATGCAGACGTTCCTGACCTTTCTACTCCCTGCCGCTGTACGGCCTTGACCACATGTCCTTGACCTTGACATGCGACATGCGCGACCTTGACCTATCTTTATCATACGGACATCCTTGACCTTTCTACTGCCGGCAGCCGTGGTGTCGGCGGTCTACACAAAGGTCGGCAAGTACATCTGGCGCCTCGGCATCAACGGACGCACATTTCAGCGAACGACGAACCCCGTCCAACGTGCTAAGGTATGGCTACAACGCCATAGCTGTATTGCTAAGTGCCATAGGTTGAGAAAGCAGTGTTAATACAAGAAATATTGTAGACTGTGACCAATCTAATGTACTCCTCGCGCGCATTACTTTTCCTGTATTCTTTTAACTGCTTTTTAGTTCCTTTTTTCACACCGCAAATGACGTCATCGGTAACCTGACCATTCGACTCCCGCGGGTCGACTTCCTATCGGCGGTCCATAGTGACCATGCGTCTATCTAGCACCGTTATGGAGATATATGGAAGTTGTTCCAGGAAGGCTCTTACAGGAACAGAGGTCGGTCAGTCGGTCAGTCGGTCCTCAATATTACACTGATCTTATATATTCCTCTTCTCTACGTTAGGAACGTAGTGCGCGAGGAGTAAAAATCGACATCACTGAAAACATCAGCGACACCGCGCCTATTGCGACAGATGTTACAGTAGCCTGGTCCAACCGTCTGTCACACCGTGCACCCTGCTAAAGCTGTTGGACAAATTCAAATCTCATTTGCTAGGAACTTTATGGGACGGAGCGTCACCTGCTTTATGAGATCACACCTGACACCCGAAACTGCGGAACACGCTCACACCGGTACTCGATTTACTTACCCCGCAGGGAGTGAGCGAAGGCTGAATAATGACATCGGTTGTTGATTGTAAACGGAGATCGTTTAGGCCTAGGCCTATCTGTCTGCAGACAGACTTTACCCATCTAGTCAGTAACCACTTGATACTGACCTGATCGGAAGTTGAACACTAACCTCGAAAGTTTAATGTCCTGGCCGTTGCGCCACTAAGTTTGAAAGTAGACAAACTAAATACGGATTAGCCCCAATGGCTTACTGCGTGGTCGAAGTTCCTGCGGCGTTCAAATCAAATGAAATCAAAATAGTTTTATCAACAGCAGCAAATACTGTTAAAGGAATGGAAGGTCAGAAGAAATCTGACGTCTTATACCATCCCTAGCAAGTTACATGCTACACATACAATTTATAAAATCAAGTTCGTTAATCTATTTTTGAAGACATGCAACGATGGTGCCAAGACAATATCACTATCTAAACTGTTCCAAACATCAATACTTCGGTTAGCAAAGCTGAACGCACGGCTGTTAACACGGCTAGCCTGTTTCATCAGCTTGAGTGTTAAATGAGCTGACCACGGGTAATGGAAGAGCCAAAACTAAAAAAAAATCAGAAAACTCAAGAGCATTAAGACCAATAAATCAATAAATCATTATCAAGTCAAACTTTAAACGTCGTAGTTCAAGCGACTCCGCACACAATATATCAAGACGTTGAGCATAATGTAAAAGACTTCAGCGTACCAATGTGCTTCGTAAATCTACGCTGTACCGACTCAACTTTTGCAATATCACAATGATAATGAGGGTTGCAAACAGGTGAACAGTATTCAAGTAAAGATCGCACGTAAACTATAAAAGCCCTAAACAGTGGGTTCTGATCACGAGATCTAAAACAGCGTCTTATCGGGGCAGCTCTTATATGAGCTTTATGGACCATAGTTAATATGTGAGTATCGAACCGGAGTTTGCTGTCCATGGTTACACCCAAATCAACAGATTCAGTATTAACGGGCAGAACTACACCACCAATTGTGTATGAATGATGACTATTATAACTCTTTCTAATATCATTACTAATATCTAACACAGCACGCTTACGAAGAGATAGCTCCAACTGCCATGATTCAGACCAATTTTCCAGCATATCTAACCCATCCTGACGTAGGATGTTCTAGTTCTAGAACGTTCTAGTTCTTTGCGTGTGAAGGTGAAAATGGTGAAGATGTTGATGATACTGAACGTCGTGAGTGTATCGCTGATGACACCGTTCTTCGCCGTTCAGCTGATCTACTGCTGGGCAGCCGCCTTGCATGACGGACATGAACCTTACGTCGCAGCTACGTGGCTGTTCTTCGCATCAGCAGCTGCTAAGCCGGTCGTTTACGTCACGCTCAACGCTAACTTTCGTCGCGGCTGTCGCGAGGTGATGTGCATGTCGGCGATGAGGTGCTACCGTCGGCACGCGTACAGCATCACGACGACGTCGACGCTGGCCAAGAAGAACCACGTCGGGGTGGCGTCCGTCGTGCCGGCATCTCGCTCGGCCGCTGATCGCTCAACGGCCGCCGCCGCGGAGCTCGGTGGAGGTTCGTGGCCCGGCTCGATGGGCAACGTGACCATCGGTGACCAGTCACCAGTCCGAACGGGCACTATCCGACATTGGCTATAGCTCAGTCCGCCGTGGACAGGAGACGCCATAGCCGAGATCCGCCAAAGCCAAAGATGCAATAATATGTATTTCTAACCCCACCGGTATTGCTATTTCTAACCCTCGCGCTGTTCGGGACTAGCGAGTTACTGTCTAGGCTGCGTGACCATCGGCGACTCGGCGTTTCTGCGGCGGGCGGTCGGTGGCGTGCCCAGGGACCGTGCTACTGGGACAACGAGCACGACGTTCGACAACTACTCGCGGGTTCTGGAGCCGCCTGAGAAACTGCGGGGTCGATCGTCACACGCTCCGTTCAGTTCGCCGCGTTCAACATACGTCTGAACCGTAGATGTTAAAAACATTCATTTGCAAATAAAAAAATATAAAAAACATGTTTTATACTTTTATAAAAAAACATTATAAAAACATTAAACTGCAGATGTTTCCAATCGCTACTTTTTACTTAGGCATTTTTGTTATTTTATGTAACCGTGATTATGGTATACATACTCAGTTATGAACTAAACAATCAAATGTCAGAACAAATACCAAGTATACTAATCACGTTAACAGTTTTTGACACATCTGTGACAATTTATTCTAACGATTTAACAAGAACAAAAAACAAGACATTAAAAAACACAAAAAAAAATTTAAAAAGTATAAAAAAACATAACAAAAAATTTTTAAAAACATTAAAAAATAACAAAATAAAAAACATGTTATTTATACTTTTATAAAAAAAAAACTTAATTTTTTTACATCTACGGTCTGAACCGCTCTGCGAGGTCGTGGCGGGGGGAGAGCAGAGTGGATAGTTGCCCCCTGCCTGACCCTAAATTTTAGCCTGTCGGAAAAATTTTCTTCTTGTAGGAAATTGTTCGTACTGCGAGAGAGACCATGTTTATGGCGCTAGTGTCTTTCGCTGGCACTCATTGCGGCTACCGACGGCCGGATGGCCAGGCTGAGTTAATTCATTAATTCATACCGAGATGGTTTAGCCGTCTGCCGACGGTTATGCATCCTTATACTAACCGGGCCTGGCGTCAAGTACCTCTATGGCCACACCAGTGTGACAATAATTAATCCAAATGACATGACATCTTTTAGACATTGTACGACAGTGCACATCCGAGCTACAAGTGACATTGTACATTGTTAAGCATGACTCGCAGTGTCGCTTTGACCGTGCGCGGTATATAGCGACAAAAGTATTGTTTTCCGCTTCGTCCCTTGCTCTGTTTCTCTCGTATTTGGAACAGTTTACCAATTACCATTCGAACAACATCCACGACCAACACTTTTCGACGACACCTCAAGACTCACCTTTTCTCCGGCAACACCGCCATCGACTAACTGTTACCATCCGCGCCTACGATTCGAACTTCTGTTTTGACATATGGCGCGTTACAAATGCAGACTACTTACTTACTTATCACGGCACTATTAGCTTGATGAAATATTGCATGAGCATATAGATAGATTTTGACAATGTTTGGAACCGTATTGAATTTCACGTTAAGGCCGAACTTATAGGCGTTTTCCGCCTGCAGTAATACTGCGGCTATCCGCGGACAGTACTTAGCTTTCAGCAAGGCTCGACAGTAACTGTTGACATGTCGTCTTGTTGCAATATTTTCATACATGGATCTTGTGTCTTGCACTTTCTTTTTATTTTCCTGCTTTTTTACCGTTTGTTCTGCACTCGTTGCATAAATTTCGAAACAGCCGTTCCAACAGCAAACCGCTACCGGTATATCCACATTTCACCGGGCGTGTCATTTTTTGGAACTGTCCGCTAGCGCCACGATTTTATTTTTTTCTTTAACTGTCAACTCAAACATGGTAACATTAGTGTTTTTAAAATTTATTATCCGACGTGCTTGGGCTTACGAATTCAAGTGTTCCTGCCAAATAGCTTTAGCGGGTTGCAAAAATGTAACAGACGGATGGACCACACCACGTAGCCAAATATCTGTTGCAGTAGCTAACTATACGCCTAAATCAATAAAGCAGCATAATAGTTAGACCTAAGTTGACATACCTCAGGCCTAAATTTGGGTCTTCCGATAAACTGACCATTGATTTCGATTAAAAACTCTTATAACAGTGGTCATTGTCCGCGAAAATGCATGAATTCACATTACAAATGCACCAATTTATAGGTATCATTATTCACATTCTCCGCTTATTGTGACAAATTTAGGCGGGCTACCTGGCCCTCGGCACTTATAATTTGCACAATTTTGCTTCCTGAAACATCACATTTTCAAATAAACAGACAGCTTCAGCCTATGTGGAAGTTTTCCAGAACCTTGGTCCTCTTCTGAATACGTCACTGATTATAAATTATTATTGTTGTCAAGTGCTATCTCGTTTGAATGCTTTCTTATCAGTGGAAAATATAGCGACTAAAATTCTCAGTAAGCGCTAAAATTCCGTAATGCGTGATTATTCGCTAAATTTCAGCAGCTGAGAAGACTTACAAAAGAAACACCAGCGATATCCGTTGATGACAAAGTTTAATGGAGCAACGACACGGCAGACGCACAACGCTACAATATAAGTTACGACTTGCTCACAGGTCTCCGTATCCGGTCGCCAAACACAACTCAAGAATATTGCTTCATTAGCCAACCAACTAGCAGTACATATGAGCACACAAAGATATCGCAAATCTTCTGCTATTTTTAACAGGGAAAAAACGAAATTACAAAATAATAGAATACGTGAATTCATGTTTCGTCGAGAAGTGGGATTATCGCTTTGGTCGACACTTTCTCCTAGAATAAATACCAAGATAATCGGAAAGTATCCGAGCATTAGGCCTACCGATTAACACCAGACAGCTCCAATGCAAAAGAATAGGCGTATTTTCTTAATCCCTAGCGATTAGAAACTTTCTAATCGGTTTTCAGTTTACTTTTTTATCTATGGTTAAGAATAAGTTAATCGGATTCGGTTCTTAGTGGGTGCCAGATTAAGCGGATGTCGATTAGAAAAAACGATAATCCTACTTCTCGACGAAACATGAACTCACGTAATGTGGCAGAGAATGATAATGTGGAACGTTTGACTTTCATTCACCCATACCGTTGAACCAGTGGCCTCAATTACGGGGAGGGGGGCCGAGGGCAGGCCTCTTAATTCCCCATACAAGACATAGGCTAAACACAGATTTAAATAGCAATGAATTTTGTCAGTTAATTCTCAGGAAAATAATTAAAATTGTTGCCACCAGATCTCATATTTTAAAGCCATAATGCATCAAATTCGATTTCGGCTAGATCTATGCCCCAGAGCCCGGTGGGGAGCTCACAGCGCTCCCCCAGATCCCCTAGCTGGATTTTACGTGTCCTACTTCTTAGGGAAGAAAAGGAAAGGGAAAGGGGAGAAAATGCAAGAGGAGGGAGAGGGAGGGAAAAGAAAAAAGGAGGGAGGAGAAAAGAACGGGGAATAGGCCCCCAATTCACATTTCTAGTTACGCAATTGAGCGTGGGGGTATCCCCAATAACAAGGGGTCGCGTCGAAATGTGAATCCACTCCGCGCAAATCGGACTAAATCACCCCTCCCACAAGAACGGTCTGACGCCACTGTACTCTGCATCCTCGCATTCGTGTATGCGCATGCGGCATAACCAATGTTTACCATGTCGACAGTAGCCGTAAAACAAGTAGCCGGAAAGTGCTCAACGATCAACATCATCGCAGTTCATTTCAAAGACCGAACGAGGTTGATCGTCTCCAAAATCAGGAGCACTGAACAAATATCCGCATAAAGATTGAATGTTGCGGCTATTTATGCGCCAGTCCACACCTACTACAGCAACTCTAAAGCGAAACGTACAGGACGTTAGCAACCAGATGCACGGATTTCATGTTTCTTATTTATACGAGCGACCGACAATAACAAAATGACTGAAAAAGATAACAGCAAAACGGCCCAAGATGTCATGGACGTATGGTCGATGTGTTTCAATCCAGATAAATTAAACGTTATAGACACGAATAAGCAAATAAAGCATACAAGTGTCATGACAACATCAACACATATGGGCAATGACTTAACAAGATCATAAGAGGCACCATTAAACAAATGATATAAAATGTTAGTGTTATCTTTCATGGATATAAGTCATTATGACCGCCCCCTCCCCGTCATAACACAAGCGTCCAATGAAGTCGTACTAGAAATAGTAGCAATGGCGACAAACTTACGGACGAACAAACCTATAGCTGATAATAATTATTACGACAAATAAAATATCTAACAAAATTATATTATACTACAAGTATTATTTCACATTGCACACAACTTCACACACACACACACACACATAATTGCTGTCCACCGTCAGCAGCGAACCTAGGCTATAATGTAGCAATATTTATTTACACAACATACATAACTGCTAAGTGCACAAAAGCGGAGAAATGGCACAAAAAGTAAAAATGACAAATATATGTAATAACAATCTGCCACTTATCCTGCTGCAACTATTATAAATTATAAATTATGATTATTATAATCACAGCGCAAGAAAACGGTCTGCAGAGAGATAACAGAAGACAGAAAAGGAAAAAAACGACAGTCACATCTGCTGCCGCGTTAGTGACAGAAAACGGAACAAAACAGGAATAGAACAGACGTGCAGGCAGATCATTAGCAGAATATCGGCCGCATAATAGCGTCACAAAAACGACCACTTAGAAGGTGACACGGAAAACGCATAAAAATAAAACATGGCAACACAACCATATAGCTATTGCAGTGACGTATCCCGGCCCTACGGTTTTGCCTGATTTGCAGTGTGATGAAAAAGGCAGCAGAAATGAAAATGCCTTAGAGCATCCTTTGAGACCAGGCAATGGGGGAACTGTGCAAATAGTTGAATAATATTTCTGCTTCTAAGTAACAACTGGCTGTCAAGTGTATCATTTACTGGTTGTATACTGCCAGGTGTGGCGTGGAAACAATTGCGTGGATTTTTTAAAGAAGATAGGTCAAAAACTTAACAGTGTACTCCTTATCGTGTTGTTGTTGTTGTAGCCCACAGCTCCCCTCCTTTCGTCAGCTGTCGTCGAGCTTAAGAAAATCAGCCACCGCGTCTGGATCGTCCCATGGGTCTTGAGTTGTCAGTTGTGTTGGGCATGCAGGGCACTGGAGCAAATGTTCAATGGAGTGTGGTGCCACTCCACAGTCCGGGCAAACATCTGTCACGCCTGCGGTGATGCGGGCCTTGTAAGAGTTGAGGAGCCGGCAGTGACCCAAACGTGACTGAGCAAGAGTAGTGCGGACGGATCTAGAAAGGTAGCATTCGAATGATAATAATTCAGCCGGAGTAGTTCCAAGGACTCTGGTACAAAGTTCGACTGTGCATCCACAACTGCTTGGCTGTGAAGATTGCGTAAAGCAGAACGGTATTGCTCAACCTCAGAGATGCCGTCATCACGGAGCGGTACAACGCCTCTGTCAAATTTACTTAGCGTGCCCTTCATATTTCTAGCTGGGGCTGGCTGAGATGTTAAGTAATGGCCAGAATGGTGTGACTGATAACAGGATAACCAATATTGTTTAGCTAGTAATTCAGAGTGTGATTTGACTGGAAGTATCTTAGTCTCCTGTCGTAAGTGGTCCGAACGTGCCATCTTGTGATTAGATGTGGCTGGTGCTGCAGACCTGTCTGAGAGTTTAGTCTCTTGTAGTGCAGCGACTTGAATGCCTTCCTTCTCCACAAAGCTCACGATTCCGGCATTTTCTTGGAGAGACCATTGCAGATCAACTGCAGGATCTTAAGAGCTTCTGGTTTGGAGCGAGTGTGACCTTGGATAAGTGGAGGTACAGATGAGGCAGGCTGATCTGCTGATGATGATGATGATGACGACGAAGGACGAATTAACTTTAGCGTGGCGTTAAGTCCTAACTAGACTACAAGGACACGTAACAATAAGCCTAAACAGTGAAGTCACGTAATAGTAGTCAGTGCAATGAGACGTTGTTAGTCATGACTGTAAGACCAGGCAAAAAGTTCGGTTTTCAGTCTGCTGCGGA
>Ga0209367_1013150_pt1 | contig 10706 bp, 7 predicted proteins | sample WorMetLIZISLAND2_FD_187412 | JGI IMG/M metagenome (GOLD analysis project Ga0209367, IMG submission 187412) | Marine gutless worms symbiont microbial communities from Max Planck institute for Marine Microbiology, Germany - Olavius geniculatus... ... | reverse complement strand
TATCTCTCATTTCATTTTTCTTTTAAACATTTCAGTTCTTTTTAGTTTATGTGCTAGATTAAACTGACAGTGTGTTTGTCAGTTTTTGAGTGCAAATTTTCCATTGTATTGTATTGTATTGTATTGACATTTGACCTTGAGAACATAACTACAAGTCATCCGTCATCACGTAGGCCACCCTACAACCAAAGTACTGTGTGACAGACGTGTTAGATACTGAACTGTAGAGCTTATTTCCACGCTTTTCCTGAACTGTGTTTGTCGGCCCGGCGCAGCGAGTCATGAACGGACGCTGTGAATGTCGGCTGAGACTGCGAGATCAGCTGTGGTTGCTAGCTGGCCTGGCCTAGGCTGGGTGTGGCTAGCCCACAGCCAGCCTAAGCCAGTCAAGCTAGCTGCCACAGCTGTTCTCGCAGTGGCAGCGCGGGCATTGCAAGCAGTCGGTCAGACGAGATGAACGGGCCGACAAAGACAGTAAGGGAAAAAGCGTGGAAATTAAGCTCTGCAGTTCAGTATCAAACTTACACCAGTGCCACGGACACGACCGGTAAGCAGTTCTTTTTAGATTTTATTATTTGTCGCTTTTTGGCTGTTTTTCTCGTGGTTGTATTGTGTCCGAGGTGGGCGTGGTTTGTGTAGCCTAGCAGCAGTCATGCTTGATTGATAGCGACCGTGCTTTCTTGAATGCACGGTGCAGGTTTTTGCTTTCATGTAAGGCACTGTCAGTCAAGCGTGACTCTCTTTCTCGCGATTGCATCGTCTCCGAGCTGGTCGTTTGTTTGTGTAGCCTAGCAAAACAGCATGCTTTAGACAAAGAGGAGTGGGCGTGACAGTGGTGTAAATGTTGATAAACCACACGGTCATACACATTGGGCTTGTCTCGGACCACCGCAAGGGGCGCCGATTCGAAAATATTGAAAGTGGGAAAGAACAAATTAGAATCCAATTTGTAAAGTTTTAGCAGTGCCATAACTAGGTTTAATCTAAAATTTATGCAGTGTAATTAGAAATAGTTAACATTTACAAAAAGTACGCCCGTCTCACGCTACAAGTTAATTATCGACTTGTTTAACAGAAAAATCCAAAATATCGCCATCAACCCCAAAACGATTTTTCTTAGCTCAAAATGCACTACAGGTGCACTGCATTAAAAGATTGGAACTCGTATTCACTTGCAAAATTATATACAAATAAAAAAGCTTTAAAGTGTTTATATAATTGCTTTGATGATTATCTAGGCACTTGCGTTGAGTTTATGTAGTGTACCTCTTAATGATTTCTAAGGTTATTAGATGTCCGTTTGATTTTGAATTGTGAGCTGAGACGTGATGATGTCGAGCGATGTCATTGCCATCACTGCTGAGTAACATAATTTGTTAATTGTAATATAACACGTACGTTATATTAAAATTTTCTTTTTGCATATTAGACTGAAGGAGCAAAACAATAAAAGGAATCAATTTTAAATTAAAAGTCACTCAAAGAATCTAGATAACGACAATAACGATGAAAACTGAAATGAACAGTACGACATACTATTAATGTTTGTCGTAATCTGAGATATAAAAAGTTTTCAGTGTGACGCAGCACGCCGGTTTTCTCGCAACAGCTGTATTGTTTTTTTGTTATACAAATTGTATGTCTCTTTGACAGGTCACGTGATGGCACTGATATCTTCCGGTCGTCGTGGAGACCAAGTATCATTGACCTCGGTACTGCACGAGTTTTTGGAACCGGTAACTTTGACACTGGACTACCAGCTGCGGGAATACAAACCGGGAACCGGTGGCAGTCTTTCCGTGTATCTCTTGTCCAAACAGCGTTTTCCCATGCTGCTACATTTTGACAAGATGCTTAAGGATTTGGAGGAAGGATGGAAAAGGGGTTGCGTTTATATTCCGACAGGAACTTATCACGTCATGTTTCTCGGTACTCTTGGGATGCCGCATCGTTCGGACATTTTCTTGGATAATGTAGAATTTCGTCCGAGTCATGTTTGCTACCGGCACGAAAACGACGTAAAGCGCTTGCTACCCACCGGTAATCTCATTTTATTGTCAACGCAGTGAATAGGATATTTTTGTTATGTCACATGCAGCTAAGAATGAGAATGAGCAACATGGTTTCGGATTTTAGCATTAATGATGTTTATTACTCTGATTTTCTCAAGGTTTTTTCATTTTAATTTTATTATTCAGTAACTGGTTGTGCGTATTTGCTCTGTCTTATTATACCATGCTATTTTTTGTTATAATGGGCAGTTGTAAGTGCCGTCGCGGCCTTTTTGACCCTTGGAACACATACTGTTTTTCTGTATTTTCTGACATTGTCCTGTTCTGTGTTTCCAAAATAAACTGATGATGATGACGACTAACGCTCGTTTTTGTCCCCTTGGAATACCGCATACGTTCTCTGATTTAAATGCCTTAAAAGTATAGTTTTTAGGTCACCCGGAACGGTGGTTCATAGTTTTACCGAGATCTTCGAGATGCGCAGGCCGATCGCCGCGATACTTCGCCACGTGATCAGAAGTACGTTCAGTTAAATAATCTAGGTCCCAAAATTTTGGGGCCCTCAGGAAAAAACATGCAAAATTTGGCGCGATTTCAGACAACTTCAGAGTTTGATCGCGAATATTTCCGGAACGAATGATGATATTCAAAATCGGCAAGCTAATATTCGGCGCAAAAAGTCCGTTGAACTTTGGTCAGCTAACAACAAAGTTTTGGATATTAATTTGCACTTACCCAAGTCGCCATTTCGGATACCATATTTAGGCCTTTAGATCGCGCTTCCCTTTAAAATTTTTACGCGCTAAAGAATGACCAAGGTTTGCTAACGAACAAACACCACGCAGGGAACCGGGGTCACCAACAATGTTTACCATAAACACCTAAAGATTGGCTGAAAATTCTGCATATGCGCGCCTATAACTTTGGGGCCAGGGGTTTTGAAACCACGAAACTTTTCCGCGTGATTTATGACAATATGGGTAGCCTACACATTTTTGGGCCCAGCACTCAAACATCTGGAAGGGCTAAAACGGGCAAAAATATGTCACCATTTTCGACAACTTCAGACTTTGACCGCGAATATATCGGGAATGGATCGAGATATCTACAAGCGGAAACGGCGTTGTCAACTGCAATCTCTGCCACTTTCAACAAAAAATTTGGCGAACTTCAATCTACTAACAACAACGGTTAGGGCGTGCATTGACTCACTTAAGGTCAATACTGCGCGTACGGTGTAGACTGGTGCATCGCGTTCGTGCCACAATGACGTTACTTCGTCCGTCAATTTTACACGCGCATATTACGGTATGGTAGACTTTTAACCGCTCAATTTTTCCCCAATCGGACTTGAGGCGCGGGCGGCTTCACGTTGGGCTCTGTCCCAAATTTCTAGTTTTGTTTTTTGTATAGTGATGATTCGATATCAGGATTTCAATTTCGATACGATATCGATACGATATTTTTAAAATATCGCGATATCGATATCGATATAGTAAAATGATAAGTATGTAAATCTTGTAGAAGCACAAGAACAAGACGTAAACGTTCAGCAAGGCAGTTTGCTTTACGTAGATGCTAAATTGTGTCAGTGAACTTGAAAATTAACTACAGACTGTCATAAGTGTCGTTAAATTATGACACTATAGTTAGTTTGCTGCGGTCAGTTTGTCGTTTTCTCTGTTTATTCTCGTTATTTTGGTAATGCAGTAATAAAAATATAAACTTTTGGCGTAAAATATCGCGATTCATCGAAAATATCGCGATATATAAAAGATATGGCGATATATCGAAAAATTCGATATTTTTTTCGACGATACGATATATCGATATCGAAAACGATATATGGATATTTTCGATATATCGAATCATCACTATTTTTGTATGTTTAATTACTGATATAATTATATTTAATTACCGATATAATTATATTTTAATAAATCACAAAAAAGTGTAAGCTTACGTTCGTTTCGTAGTTATGTTTATGGCAAGTACGTAAGTAGCTAATTGAGTAATGCTAATTTTTGATTTTTTTTTGATATGGGTTTAATAAAGAATAAGAAGCTTTGATTTCAACGACGAAAAGGCGATAAAAATTTTAAAATAAATATTGTCAATGGAAGGAGCGTCAGGCAGTTAAACCCTAAACAAGCGTTGTTTATCATTTTGCCACTCAAGTTGCCATACCGTAATATGCGCGTGTAAAATTGACGGACGGTCCCCCAATGAACCTACTTCACTGTGTGAATACGTTGTTACAGGAAGCATCATCGACTGTCAGTTTCGTGGTAACAATTCGTGTGGCGTTGTGCAACTTTCTTCTTCGTTGAGTGTTTCGGCAGATTGGTCGTTTAAATTCGGTAAGAATTGTCGTTTTCTTGAAACACTTCACATTTTCGGACTAAATACAGTGAAATGCATAGCCTAACGATACTTCAAGAAGTTTTGAAAGGCTGCATCACAATGTACTTTAATTAGTGTACCATTCCTAGACGTCGGATAAGAACTGTAATTATGTGACTAAAGGTGAGCGAGAATGGCTTTTACTGTCATTGTTCACAATTATTCTTCTTTAAGTAAATTATAATAATTTGGTTTTTAGTATACTGTCTACCTATACTGTACATCTATTTAGGATTTCTTCTGTGCGTTCTAATATTGTTGATGTCGTAATGTTATTGTTTTGCGATTCCTCTCGCGTTCGGCAGAAAAATCGTAAACTTTGATCCGCTAACAATGGAGTTTACGCGGCAAATGTTTGACCGCCTAATATTGACACTGCACGTACTGGGTACGCTAATGCACTTGCGTTGCTACGAAGCAAATTTTGACCTCTAATTTTTTTTCACATCCTCGGCGCCAGGCGGCCGGCTTCCCGTTGGGCTAGCTCAAAGTTTGGGACTAGCTGTGTCCCGAATTTCTAGTTGATGTTGTTTGTCGAGTGCAGCTGTGAGAAATAATATGTCACTTACTGATAATGACACTTGGTAGATCTTCGGGCACTTAATTTTGTAGTAATGATTATTACTGTAAAGTTGTAATTATTACGCGCGAAAGCAGAGAGAGCTTTCGCGACCAGATTTCCACTCCCACCCTCTGTATCGCCTCTACCGTGTACCGCGGGACTACTTTGGAAAAGAAGACGGACACTTCCCGCCACGTATGCGGAGAAATGTAGTTTTTTATTGTCTGTCCAATCTTTTCCCCCCTCTTTTCCTTTTCCTTCCTATTTCCATTTTCCTTTCCTTTCTATTCTCCTCACCCTTCCTGCTTCTCTTTCCCTTCATCCATCTTTCGTTCCGTGTCCACGTTCGTGCGTTCAATATTTGAGGCGCCATATCTCCGTTAACAGTGCCAGATGGACACATGGTCACTATGGACCGCCCATAGGAAGTCGACCACCGGGAGTCGAATGGTCACGTGACCGATGGCTCTAGATAGACTGACAGTTTGCGAACAAAAACTGCTATAGGCTTTCACGCGTCTCGTGAGCATTAGCTCAAATTTTTTTGTAACTATACGATGTACAGTTTCGATAGTCGTCACCATATTCAGTTGTTTCTGAAATTGTGAAGTGTTTTCACGCGTTTAACTTGAGTGAGATTAACACACTCAGGATATTAGGATTTCTTATGGCTGCTTACTAGTTTTAATGCCCCGTACATGTACAGTGTAGTTAACCTTTTGAAGTTTTTGTGCCACATGAAACATTTTAATGCAGTTTAAATTTTTTTTGATCTCTATTACACACTGTATTATTTACTTGCTGCATGGGTGAATGGTTACGACAGGTGATGAAAGCGGTCTGACATCGCCGTCGGATGAAGACGAAAAACAGTCGTCATCGGGTAAAGTCTATCACGGCTCGTGCGGTAGCAACAAGCTGTTGTATAAGCGATGTGCCAAGTCAATGGGAAGGCCGAAATTTCGACCCCTCACATCTCCCACATTTTTCAACCGATCTTAATGAAACTTGAAACCATCCGTGATACGACCCAATACGCTAAATTTGGTCGATGTGGGACGACGGGAAGGGAGTCTGCGTAGGGAGGGCATTTTCCGTTACTTTCTGTGTTCTATCCTTTTTTGTATACTTGCCCACGCCTACAGGTCACACCAGAAGACCGATCACGACCGTTTATGGCTCAAAACGCGTGTTTTCGCATAAGGTAGGGCCTTCTGGGGGTCTCGATGATAAAAAATAATGTTTGGAGGTCAAAACTCCCCAAAAACATGATTTTTTGGGGCCTGAATAGGCTTTTTAAGCCAAATTTGCGAAATTTTTGAATCGCGATATCTCGAAAAGTACGCGCTCGATCAACACGAAATTTGAAGGGATATTTCAGGTGCACAAATGGACTTCGTGGGTGGTCCAGCATTACAAAATTGTAATTCAAGATGGCGGCGGCCGCCGTGTTGGATTTTTGCACAAACAGCAATTACTCAGCCGCCGATTGATGTAAATGAATGAAATTTTGCAGCAGGGTAGACGGCTTCCGCCGGAAACAGACCATTTGACCAAAATGGACAAAAATGATAAATTCAAGATGACGGCGGCCGCCATTTTGGATTTTTGCACAAACAGCAATAACTCAGCCGCCGATTGACGTAGATGAATGAAATTTTGCAGTTGGGTAGACGGCTTCCACCGGAAATAGAACATTTGACCAAAATGGACAAAAATAATAAATTGAAGATGGCGGCGGTCGCCATTTTGAACTTTATCTATCGCTCATAACTCGTTTACTATTGCGCATATTTGCACAAAATTTGGCATGTGCATTACCCTGGAAATCTTACATGCAGATGTGCCAAAATATTGAACAAAAATAAAATTCAAGATGGCGGCGGCCGCCATTTTGGATTTTTGCACAAACAGCAATAACTCAGCCGCCGATTGACGTAGATGGATTAAATTTTGCAGAAATGTAGACGGCTGCTACCGGAAATTTATCGTTTGACCAAAATAAACAAAAATAATAAATTCAAGATGGCGGCAGCCGCCATGTTGAATTTAATTTATCGTTCATAATTTGTTGCTATTGCACGTACTTCCAACTTCCACGAAATTTTGTATTTTAACACAAAGCATAAGAAATCAGCTGCCGACTGAAAAAGGTTCATAAAATTTTGCAGGAATGTGTGTTAGTTGTCACTGGAAATAAATCTTGTGACCAAAATGAAGAAAAGTAGTAAATTCAATATGGCGGTGGTCACCATTTTAAATGTCGTTCATCACTTATAACTGCTTTTTCACCCATCTGCATGAAATTTGGTATGTAGACTAAATTTGCGGTCCCACATACAAGTTTGCCATTATATTAAACAAATAACAAAATCCAAGATGGTGGAGGCAGTAGTAGTAGTAGTTGTTGTTGTTGTTGTGTACAAAGTAACCGTTCAGTGACCTTTCAAACTTTAATAAAACCGCAAATGTTATACATAAAAAACTGCAAGCAATTCATTTAATGTTGTATAAGCACTGATGTAAAACTGCAAAAATCAAAATGTATAAGCACAAACATTATGCATTAGCTTAGACATTTATATCTGGCTACTGAGAACAAATTAAATGTCTAAGCTAATGCATAATGTTCGTGCTTATACTTTTTGATTTTTGCCGTTTTACATCAGCGCTTATACAACATTAAATGAATTGCTTGCAGTTTTTTTTAATATATAATACGTCTATGTGCTTGAATAAATGCCTATTAAAACTGACACGAAAATGTTTGATTTATGAGCGACATTATTTTTACGTGCTATTTAGTTAAGATCAATTAAATTGAATGGTAATTGTACGTAGGACTTTCAGTATTCGCGTCTTGTTTGTCTTCAGATTGCGGAAAGCAGCACTTCTGGGAAATGACACATGAGATCAAATCTCCTTACTATTTGCACAATTATATTTCAAAAAGTCGCTGCTACTATTCCATCCACAATCCGTTCAACAACTTGATGACGATAACGTTTCAAGAATTTGATATTTGGTGGACCGAAAGGTGTAGATATGATTATCTTGCGGTATGTATTGCGACTGTAACCTGAATGCTATATCTATGCTATTAGTTTAGTTAAGTCATTTAGAAATGTAAATTTCTTTAGTAATTTAATAATCCAGGCGTTTAGTTCGGAGATTGAACTTTATTAAGTTTAGGCCTACCTGCTGAAGCATGTATGGCACTGTCTTTGCAATTTTTTTACTTCTCGTGCGCTAACGTAGCGAAGAGAAGTATATAAGATCAGTGTAATATTGAGGACCGACCGACTGACAACGACCGACCTCTGTTCCTGGAAGAGCCTTCCTGGAAGAACTTCAAACGGCCATATCTCCATAACGGTGCTAGATAGACGCATGGTCACTATAGACCATCGATAGGAAGTCGACCCCGGGAGTCGAATGGTCACGTGACCGATGACGTCATTTGCGGTGTGAAAAGAAAGGAACTAAAAAGCAGTTAAAAGAACTAACAAAGTACCCGCCCGGTACGTAAGTACTTTGCTAGGAAATGAATGCACGCAAGAGTTTGGGAGGGGTTGTACGCAAACTCGTGACCCCATTATCTTTGAGGCGCCACATCTCACTAACTGTGCCAGATAGACGCATGGTCACTATAGACCACCGATAGGAAGTCGAGCCCATGTCATAACTCAGTGACTATGTCACACACAGTGTAAAATAGTTTTTTTCGCCTCGTGGTGACGTCACTTGCACGGTTGATGCTGTCGGCGAGGTGATGCTGTCGCCACTCGCCACCGCTATTTGCGGTGTGAAAAGAAAGGAACTAAAAAGCAGTTAAATACAAGAGAAAATAATGCGCGCGAGGAGTCACAATTTAAAATATTTTTTGTATTGCATTTTCATTAGACGACGGCATTATTTGTCTGCGATATAATCGAGTTCTGTTTCTGTGCAAATAAGTTGTAATTTCGTCACGATGGTTGGTGAGCTAACGATGAACAATGTTTGATTCAGAATCTGCGAGAGAAAAAACTGGCTTTCCGAAAGATTTATCAAAATGTTTTTTTTTAATTTGGCCTAATAAGCAGATTTACCCCGTGACTAAATAATAGCAAATGTTGAATTGTGGAAACAATATTTTAAATACCTGGTGTTTTCTGCTTATATGGCATTATATTGACGTAGTTTTTATAAAGAGTGTTACTTTTGTTTAGCCCATGAGGTATATTTTACGTACTAACATTCTGAATAGCATCAAGCCAAATTTTCTCCAGTAATTAAGAAAAAGTCTCATTTTATTACAAAAAGAGTTGTCGAGGGCAAAGCGATAAAGTAAATGACGTCAAAAATCCGTCTTTTAGTGCATCATTGAACTATTCAAATGATGTTATTAATCCATGATATACGATTAAGACCGTATAAAATATTAAACAGATGTATTTATGAGTTAACTTTAAAATTGAAAACAGTCTGTATTACTGCTTGATATGTGTACCTTTCGAATTTGTCGATAAAATAAAGTTTCATTTCGTTAAATTGTGTATAAACATGTCGTAAAATCACCTTAGATGTTGCGATCTGCTATTTCAGGTCGGCTGTCAAGGCGATAAATCACTAATGCTGTGCGGATATGCTCGGCCAGAACTACTGACATTCAACTGTTCTATCGTTGAGCTGGAATTTTGTTCACTGCATTCGTCATTTAATACTGGCTTCCTACTTCTATATAACATTTCACATTCACCCACGACGGGTATTATTAATATTGTTATTGTTAAAGATATTTATTAGGCGTTAATTCGAAAAAAATGCAACAAAAGCGCCAAGTCATATGTTACAGGCTGTCAGTATAGCTTCTGTCATGAAGAATGTTTTTAGCCACCTACGAAATACAGACAGTGACATGTCGAATCGAATTGCAGCTGGCAGACTGTTCCACACGATCGGACCGCTAACAGCGAAGCTGCGGTCACCATAGTTCGTCGTCGTGCGTGGAACAGATAGTTGTCCAGATATGGCAGAGCAAAGGTGACACCGACCGTCATGTGATTTAGATTTTAAGGTCGTTCAAAGTCATCAATGTTGGTACCCTTCAAAGTCCGTCAGCAGTGCTTGTGACGATAAGCAGCAACTCTCAGGCCTATGTTTATCTGTAACCGTATTCACGCTAAATTTGTGGATGTTAGCAGAAGTCGCACATTTTTATAGGGTTCCCATATTTGCTACCCCTGTAAAAAGGACGCCGGCATCTCAGAAATGGTGCGAGATAGGGCCAAAGTTACTACTAATCATTAATAGAAAATTCTACATGACCGTTTGGTATGTCTTTAAATCAACGATTTTAAATGACTTTTAACGTCCTTACCGCACTTTGCTGCACAGATGAGCTCACTGTGTAAATGTGAATAAACAAGTAATTTGAGCAAAGCTCATTAAACGCGCGAAAGCCTTAGCAATTCCTTTTCGCAGGTTGTACAGGTCTATCTCAGCCATTTCGGTGCAATTCACTCTTAAAATGCGAGTTCCAGGCCGAAATCGCGAAAAATTCACGAAAAAACTCTTTTGGGGGTTCAAGGTCATTCAGGGTCATCGATGTTGATAAATTTAAAAAGCCTGTCACCAGAGCTTGTTAGGATAAGCAGCATGTCTGTGCCTATCTGCAACCGTTTTCACGCTACACGAGATAATTGCGGTAAAATAACCACTTTTTAGGGGGGTAGCTGTCTTTGACG
>Ga0209367_1013149_pt1 | contig 10706 bp, 4 predicted proteins | sample WorMetLIZISLAND2_FD_187412 | JGI IMG/M metagenome (GOLD analysis project Ga0209367, IMG submission 187412) | Marine gutless worms symbiont microbial communities from Max Planck institute for Marine Microbiology, Germany - Olavius geniculatus... ... | reverse complement strand
TGCACGACAGTTTGCCGGCCGCTGACTGCACGGACTGACGATCGTACCCACCTTTGTATTTCGTAGTTAATTTTTAGGCTCCCTCGGGAACGGAGTACCAAGGGTAAAAAATAATAATAATAATAATAATAATAAGCGAACATTTAGATAGCGCACTATCATTTCGAAGAAATCTCTAGTGTGCTTGGTGGTCGAGTATGAATGCTGCAAGTTAATAGTGTCCGCTAAAAACGAAACTACGACAGGTCCGGTGATGTCAGTGCTTGTGCAAACTGTTCAAACATCAGATGGTAAATCCGTTGACTGTTAAAGCTGACGTTTGCTGATGACGTTGTCGGTTGGCTTCCATGATCCATCGTTACACAGAAGTCTTGTGCACGCTGGTCAGCAACTGTCTCATACAATTGAATCTGTGTAGAGACAAGGCAGTTTGCTTAGTTTTTCATTAAATAATAATACCCATAGTATATCTATTTTTGCTAAATAGAATCAGTACTTAATTTGCTGCATCTGCCCTGGGCAAGATTGCCTTATGAAGGGTTAAGAGATACTTTGCATTATTTGTGAAGCTAGACGAATGTCTCAAAATTCATTTCACTTTTTGATCTCGACCGCAGTCTGCAGATTGTTGTCTGCTCGCACGCTACTGCAAATTTGCGTGCCAAAAATGGTCACAAAGTACGGGAAGATTTAATGCACTAGAATTTTAGCTTGAAATAACTTCTGACACTCTGACATTTAAAATAAATACTACGACTTCAATAGCATCCATCACATTGTAAAAACACAGTTTTTGGTCGTGCTAACACGTACACATAACCATAAGCTGTGGTGGCATGACCATAAACTGTATGAGTTAAATGCAGTAGTGATCATAGCGGTTGATAAAGTAATGGTCATAGAACGAACTAAGCTATAGCAGTCAGCTCGGCCGAAACTGGAGTGAACACTGGCGGATTTTGCCGCCATAAAGTGCAAACTTTGTTGAACACTTTGCCACAAATCCCAAATTTTGCCAGCTTTTCGCCATATGAAAATGAGTCCATGTTATCAAAGGATTTTGCCAGCATTTTTAGCTGCCATAAATGACCTTTTTCATTCGTCAAAAAGTGCAGATTTAGTAAGTGTCGTCAAAATTTGTCAAAAATCAATATTTTTTATCACGACCACCAGTTTTCGTCATTTCGCGAGTTTTTCGTGAAAAACGAAATCTTTTGGAACCTAACGATAAGCAAACTGCAGATAGTCGTAACTGAATGTCACACGATGTAAATCGTGTTTTTCCGTTAACCTTCCATATCTCAGATCTCTCTCAGAAGTTCATCTTACAAAGTGTTGTAAATTACCTGCCCGGTCTGTGTGTATTCGCTGCAGCATGACGACCGCGACGCTACTGGCAACGAGGGTAGCTGGCGCGGCTCGCGTGGCTTTCGTGGTGGGCGTGGCCGGGCATTTAGCAGCCCCACCGGGTGGGCCCGTGGCCGTAACGTGTGGCCACGGGGCCAAGGGTTCGGCCGCGGTGGTGGCCTTACTCGTGATAGTTCGTCGTTTGACAGCCGTGATCGTCGCAGGCCGACCGCGAACCAGTCACGGTCACCCTTCAGAGCCAGCAGCGGCGGCGGTGAGATTCTTTGACTGACTGTTTGTCTGTTTGGTGTCATAGCATTTCGCCTAATCGTATTTTGCCTAATCGCTCCCCCAGTTGGGTCTACTGCAGAGCCCCAACCGAAGTCGAACTAGGGTTAGGGTTAGGGTGAGGGTAAGTATACGATGCGAAATTAGGCAAAATGAGACGACACCCGTTGTATACTTACTTACGGTCAGCCAAAAAAATGGTACAGAAAAAATTATGAACGACAAAACAAAGCTTGTCAAAGAAGCAAAAAACGACAAAGCAAGTTGTTTTTGTTGGTCCGCCTATCAAAAAAAGATTAGGCAGAATGGGATTAGGCGAAATACGATTAGGCGAAATGCTACCCAACCGTTTGTTTAACAACTCTCAGCGTGCGCACTGGAAAGTCACATTCTGTCTGGAATTTAATATTCCAATTTTCCACACCTGGACGATCACGAAATCGGGTCTAGGTGCAGGAAGGTCATGGAAAATGCTGGAAATCATTCCTGAATTTTAGACCCGTTACCCATGTACATGCTTTCCGTCTTTACGTACGTAATCATTGTCTACTGTCGGGATACTCTTTGATCTGTTGCCTAGCATAATTCTGTACTGCATTGCATACCTGTTGTCATGTGCCGCATATTTTGCGCTTTCTCTTAATTGGTTTAATTGGTTTGGTAAATGTAGACGAAAATCGGACTTGTTTAACATCCACTCGATTAAACAGTCTGGGAAAGAATGTGGGCAGTGGACAAGAGATCCTCGAAAATGACTGTTCATTTTTTCTGTGTGCGCCCTAATGGTCAGGGTGACTGGTGCAAAAATTGCTCAGATGCATGAAACTTGGCACAATAATACTTCAGTTTATACAGATCATTTTTAGTCCTAGTGTCAAAGTGAAATGTTCGTGGCATAGCAACCATTGCTAGGCAACGTGTTTTCCTTAACGACCACCATGTCGGGAGGCCCATGCACACCAACAAAGGCTGCAGATCAGTTAAAATGTACAAAAGTCATGCATTTTTATCTTCCACAAGTGATTAGAGTGAACGGTAGATATATTGTATTTATGGGACGTGCGTGCGTGCGTGTGTCCATCTGTCTGTGCGTAGCGAACTAGTCAATCAGACCATTTTCTGCATTAAATGCCAATTTAACACATTGACATTTAATACTTTTGATACATTGTACATTGACAAGTCTGCTTGGTCAGCAAGTTTTATAAATACTTCCACAGAAAGTTTTGAGTTTTGATGTTCTATAGCACATCACCACTCTTTCTGATTGGATTACATATGCTTAGACAGCATTTAGGTAAGGTAGATGCATTGCCTAGCAACCGTTGCCAAAAAACAGGCTGCACACAATGGCGCTAGCACCAAATATGATCAGTATGGTCCGATGTGTTATTCTGTCAAGTTCTACGCTTTATGCTTTTCACCAGTAACTGAGCAATTTCAGCTATATGTTGCACCAGTTGCCTAGCCAAAAATTCAAGGTCACGTGACCTTGGCCACGCCCCTTTTTGAAAAAAAATTTCAGCACTCATGTCCGAACTGTCACTGGAAACATGCACGCCAAGTTTGAAGTACGTGGCTTTAACCGTTTTGGAGATATCGGCATTTAACGCAGAAACTGATCCGATTGACTAGTTCGCTACACACAGACAGACGGACACACGCACGCACACACGCACATCCGATAAATACACTATATCTACCATTCATTCTATTCACTTGTGGAGGATAAAAATAGATGACTTTTATACAGTTTAACTGATCTGCAGCCTTTATTGGTGTGCACGGGCGTCCTGACATGGTGGTTGTTAAGGAAACACGTTGCCTAGCAACGGTTGCTATGCCGTGCATAGTTCATGTTGGCACTAGCACTAAAAACGATCAGTATAACTGAAGTATTATTGTGCCAAGTTTCATGCTTGTATCACCAACTGAGCAATTCTGGCTATATTTTGCACCAGTCGCGTAGACTATAAAGTTCTGACTCCACCTTGTAGCGTAGAGCTACTGCATTGCTTGGACACAACATGCTTACTACTGCTTGATTGATTGATTGATCAAAAGGGGCAAGAGGTAGGTGTAACTTGAAACCCATCTCGGAGCTAAAGAGCATCACCTGCCATGTGGGATCATGCATTGTTATCTGCCACCTGACAGGTGAATGTACCCCACCTTAACCCCAGCCAGACAGGCCGGCACTCGATTTACCTACCCCAGAGGGATGGAAGGCTGAGTTGACCTAGGCGGCTGGTTACATACCAAGATAGTTTACCTATTGGTCGCCCAACATGGTATCGTACTAACAGAGCCAAGCGTAAAGCAGCCATGTTAGTTGGAAACAGGGTTTGGCTATCGATTGACTGTCTGAATGATTGATTTATTTATAAATTGATTTATGTATTTATTTATTATTCGTGTATTTAGTTATTTATCTGTTGAGTGGTTGACTGGCAGAGTGGAAGCATGACAAGTTTGAGGAGCTGGAAGCTATGGAGTCCTCCACATCCAAGTAGCTGTTTCTCCGCAGCCAAGCCCCGTTCACACAGACACAGAGCACCGACTTTTGTCAGTCCGTCTGATTACAAACCGTATTCAGTGACGTTGTGGCGTGAGGAGTTGGGGGGCGTTGTTATCTCCAAAGCATAGATGTAAAAACGTTCAAGGAAAAATTTAAAAAAACGTTAAAAAACGTTAAATAAAAAACGTTGGCCATAATTTGTTCAACCTTTTGCCCAATGCCTAATGCTGCAGGTGCAGCATACCTGAAACTACAGTATAGACGGAGAAAACTTTATTTAATTTCAACTCAACCGCGTGGTCATAAGACCATAGCATCAAACTAACCAAATATACTAGTTAAAAAGCTTTTTATTTAGTATATTTGGACTAACTAAATAAAATTACTTACTATGACCTATTATTTCTTTTCTGTGGTTCCAAAAGTGCTTCTCGAAGCTTTTGATGGGATTTTCAATGCATGTCTTTTAAAAAATAACAAACGTTGAGCAAAATAAAAAACATTAAAAATGTAAAAAAAAACGTGGCAAGAATAAAAAAAATGTAAAAAAAACGTTTTTTTTACGTCTATGCTGCAAAGTGAACGTAGTGAAATGGCGGAGGTTAAGTAATCACTTTTGTCTGTCTGTGCATATCATATTAAATGACTCGTAATGCATGGCGTCATGGTAGCAATAACGCCATTACATCACTAGCAGCAAATCACAGGGCGGTCCAGCACTACTAGCCTTAGTGGTTTGTCTGTGAATTCACAAAATGCATTTAAATCACTAATTACTAATTAATGTTTTTGTAAAAATTCATTTGGCGGAGATATGCACTCTCGTGAGTGCCTTTTAGTTATTTTATTTTTCACTGTCGTCATTAAAATGCCGGTTGTCGAATCGTTTTCGTTAGCTGGCTGAGCTAATGAAGGTCGTAATTTGCTGGATTTATACAGCTTGAAGTTTGCTGCCCCCCTACAGCAGCACAAACTCTTGTGTTAAATGACTGTCGTACTAACTGACACATACACATAGCTTTTGTGCACAAGGTTCTGTTCATCTCGCCCATTATCAGTGGCTTTGTGGAAGGATGCCGGGATTGCAGGGGTACAGTAATATTTCTTTGTGGTGGAAATGTTTTTTATCCAAAAATACAAAGTTTGCGGCTGAAAATCTCCTATTTTTGGAGAATTTAGGGGCAAAGTTGAACTTTCGAGCACGCATAATCAACTCCCATCAGAAATTTGCAGCCATCTGTCAGAAAATTATTGCATCTTGCCCGGTGCCAGCCCATGTGTAAGCCACGAAGCTGTTGCCCATTATACGTTCTATGCTGTGTCTCGAAAAAAACATCCCCAACATTTTCGATTGTCACTTGAAAACCAGTTAGCAGATTTTGATAATTTTTGGTACCAATATTCCGGACACAACTTGCCATCAAATGACCATTCAGTTTCCCACCTCACCCATTGTCCGCTTTTGCACTACCTAGGGAAAGCAGATTAAGCCAAATATACCTTGAAATAAACAGAAAACGTGAAAAAACATTCCTGACATTATCGACTGTAACTCGAAGAAAGATTAGTAGATTTTAATAATTTTGGGCAAAAATATTTCTGATACAATCGGCTATTAAATCATTGTTCAAGTTCCCACCACACCAACGTCTGCTTCTGCACTACCTGGGGAAAGCAGGCCAAACATAATATGTGTTAAAATGAATGAAAAACCTTCACTAAATTTCATGTATCCAAATCTTTGGGCCCCAACAGCTGGTCTGTTACAAAATTTGACTGTCATGCAACAGTGTGTCTACCAGATGAAGTTTAGGAATGTTTGTGAAGTCAAGAAGCGACTGGTACAGCCTGGATTGGTCTAACGCAGAACATTATCGATGCTGCTGTCACTGAACAGAAAAGGCATCTCCATGCTTATGTTCGCATAATGGGCCGGCACTTCAAGCAATCTTACTGTAGGCAGTTGAAAAATGGACAACTGGATAAAATGTCAGCCAAAAAGTCAGAAATGTAAACAAAGTGTGTTTTTATATGTTATGTTGATTAAGTAATCATACTGCATTGGATAAAAAAGTAATATTTTGTTGGTTCTGTTTTCCCTAGTGCAGAAACAGACATTAAGTGAGGAGGGAAAATAAATGATTATTTAATGGCCAATTGTCTCAGAAATGTTTGCACCAAAAATTATTAAAATCTGATAATCCTTCTTGAAGTTACAATCAAAAATGTTGGGGATGTTTTTTTGAGACACTGTAGTTATTGAATAATTTCTAACATTGCAACTGACCTCCTTGTTTTCAGTGATGTGAATAGTAATTCATTTTAACACGTATTATGCTTGGTCTGATTTCCTCAGGTAGTGCAAAAGCAGACGTTGGGTGAGGTAAAAACTAAAACACTTATTTAATAGCCAGTGGTGTCAGAAATGTTTCCGCTATAAAATTATTAAAATCTATGAACTTTTCTTCAAGTTACGATCGATGATGTTAGGGATGTTTTTTTACAGATTTTTCTGTTTATTTTGATGCATATTTTGCTTCATCTGCTTTCCCTAGGTAGTGCAGAAGCATACATTGGGTGAGGTGGGAAACTGAACGGCCATTTGATGTCAATTTGTGTCAGGAATATTTGTACCAAAAATTGTTAAAATCTGGTAATTGGTTTTCAAGTTACAGTCGAAAATGTCGGGGATGTTTTTTTAGACACAGTGTAGTTATTGAATAATTTCTAACATTGCAACTGGCCTCTTTGTTTTCAGTGATGTGAATAGTAATTCTGCATCTGTGCAGTGGGCTAAGGTATAATTAGCGGATGATTCTCTTTAATTTCCCGTGCGTAATTTAGTCATTTTTGCTCTGTTGTTATTCTAACTAAACGTGCGATTATTTTCATTTGGAACAGTGCACCTCCATGTTGGGTTTCCATGTGAAGTTGTATAATTAAGTTGTCTGTTTGACCTATGTGGGCTTTTGCACGAAAATAAATTTGACAAAATGTGGAATCGCATGGTTTTATTCAGTACTTTGCCGCTGTCTTTCAACGACAGGCTTGCAGAGGAGTTTCATCTTATTGCAGGGGTTCACGTCACTGTGACAAAACGAACTTGATGTTTTACATCATGTACGATGGCCTTAAAAGCGTCAAAGTTCAAAGCAGTACACTGCAAAACAAAAGCACTCCTCAGAAAAGTATTCTTTTCACTGTGCTACAATTAAAACAAACAAGAGTAGTCATTATCACGATATGTCAGAATAACAAGTAAAGAACATGCAACAAACTGTAGTTACCCACGGCTCAAAAATTGGCTGGAAAAACCTAGTTTTTCTTTTTCTTTGTTGTGAATTTGTATAATAAAACTTATGATTCTTGACAACGAGATATAACTGTGCTGTATCTTTAGCTATTCAAATAATTTACGGAACACGATTTAACAGGGAGAATGCCGAAATGCCGAACAGGATGTTCTTCTTGACTCGTAATTTCGTGTCCAGTCTGTGTATTAACCCCCCCAAAAAAATGAGAAAACAAAAACCAGAGATCTGCTTCCAAAAACGTAGGTTTTTCCAGCCCCGTAAAAACGTGATATGTTAGTTAGCTTCTATCAGTGGCAAGGAATTCATTCACTGGCGCCAACACACTAAATGCCACTATTTCAACCAGTCCGCTACAAGTTTTGGTTCACTAACAGACATGCATAGGTCTAAAAAAACTGCTTCCGGTTGTAGCCTACAAACAAGAAGCCCAGCTGTTACTAGGATAACCGACCGTACTGGTTTTCAGTGACCTTCAAGTTATCCATGACTAATTATTCGTGTCAAAAGTTTTACTCTACCCGTTCGCCAAGGTAAATCCGTGATGGACGGACGGACGGACGACGACAACCATACCAATAGCTCGACATTTACTTAAGTACGGTCGGCTAAAAATGGGACGGAGGATGGCGGAATTTTTACGCACGAAAGCAGCTACTGCTCTCAGCGCGTCTTAGCCATCGCAATTCTGTCCGTACGTCACATGGGTGCATCAGGCAAAAACGGTGCAAATCTTCACCTTCGGGTGCCTGGAAGACTGTAGTTTCAGGAACCGTAAAGCTTTTCCATAAATTCGTAGGGGGTCACCCTACGGCGCTAAATGAGAGGGGGTAGGCAAAATTTGCGATTTTTCGCCAATAAGTCGCTGTATCTCAGTAACGGTGCGAGATAAGGCCTAGTTTACTATTAATTACTAATAGGAAGTCGTACACTGGCTCTCGATTGGCACCGAATTCAATGACCTTGAACGCCAAAATAGGGGGTTTTATTGATTTTTTGGCGATTTCGGGTTGCGACACAAGTTCATATCATTCACAAGGTGGTGCCACGCTACTATCGTTATGCAATCCAGAGAGAAAATTTGGTATTTGACTATTTGTATATTAACTTAGCATGCACCACCTCAATTTTCAGCTAAACTACTGAATCGGAACTGCTATAGGCTTTCACGCGTCTCGTGAGCATTAGCTCAAATTTCTTGTAAACAAACTGACACACTAAGTAGTACTCACGAGAACTTAAGCAAAGTTACTGCAACATTTCAGACTAGATGTGAACAGTATTTTTCAGTAAAACTTAAAAAGCATACTAAGAAATGCAGTGACATTTTTGAAGGTCCAATAAAAATTTTAGGGATGCAGCTTTTTTCAAAGGGTGGATATCAACTGGCAGCACAGGAATTTGTTATAGGCCTAAATCTTTGAAATCAGTTTAGTGTGTACTGTACAAATAATAATTGCAGTGTTTAATTCGCAAGAAAACAAAGTGGGGTGGTATTGTCATCGGAGGTACGAGGATGACATGATTTGAGGCTTTCAATAGGGCGGCGCTGATCTCCGTATCCTTAGCCCTCAGCCAAACACCAGTTTACACTGTCAGACCACTGTAGGGCTCCCAGGAGCAAGAAGTGAAATTTCAGGACCCAATGTTTACAGAACTTCAGGACATTTTTGTCGGTTTCACGAGGGTCAAGAAACAGAAAATGCACGTTTTTCTGTGTTCATAAATATTATTCATTGAAGCAGATCAGTATTGCAGTCCTAAAAATGTTACTAAGGCACTGTTATGAACATACCAAGGCAAAACTGTAGTAAGTAAGTAAGTAAGCCAAAAGTACTGATAGAGTCCTGTTAACTAAGTAAAGTACAGAATTAATGCAATGCTGTAACGACAGCATAACAAAGGTCTATATCCGGAGATTCTGACCAAATGAGTAAAATTTCAGGACAACTGCTAATTTCAGGACATCTGTTAAATTTCAGGACAACTGGGAGCCCTGCCACTGTCAGTGCATTACGTGGTGTGCCTGTTTAGATCCCAGCTTTCGCTGGTACTCGCCGCATCTACCCACAGAGGGATGGCCAGGCTGAGATGACCTGGGTAGGGTCTATGATATAGAAAGTTACAGAATAAACGTAGAAAATATAAGCACGTAGGTGATATGTTACAACTACAACCATCACCAGAAAGACTCGGAATGCGAATACAAAATGTTCTACGCCAATAAAACATTTCACATCATCAGTCGTGTCATGCAATGAGCCCCGAATTTGGGCTGCTGGAAAATGTTATTGTCACGATTCTTTTTTCCAAAAATACAAAATTTGGGATTGAGAATCCCCAATTGGGGGCAGTGACCAAGATTTTGGGTCAAAACGGAAATCTTAAGCATCAGTGTGCGAATGGGAATGGGAATTGGAAATCATTGTCAGCACAGATGTAAGAACGTTCCAAGAAAAGTTTTTACAAAACGTTTACAAACGTTGCACAAAAAACGCTGTAGGTGCAGCATGGCTGGATCTGAAGAAAGAGAAAACTTAATTCAATTTCAATTCAACCGTGCGGTCGTGAGACCAAGTATCGCTGGACTAGCTGAGCAAACTACCACAGAACCAAGTTCAAGCAACTGCGAAAAGTGAATCGGCGACAAAGTGAGCTTCTCGAAGTTCTTGATGGAATTTTCGCTGAACGTTTGAAAGAATAAAACAACGACAAAATAAAAACGTTGAAAAACGCGGCAGGAATGATAACATTTCTGCGACTGTCAAAGCCCGTTCACACCGTCACAGTCACCAGTACGGCAGTTCAGAGCGGTGAGACGGAGAGGTGGGTGCATTCAAGATCTGTCGTCGCTGCGGACTGAGTAGAGATGACCGGCTTGACAGATCGTCAGCATTGTTAGCATTATCAGCTGACGCAGCGGCGGCATTCAACACCCGCCGTTCAGCTACAAAGGCATACAGGAGCCATCAGTAAGTTAGTACAGTACGTAGGTTAGTATAACAGTTATAGTACAGCAGTGATGTTATCAGGGACTTTGTGTTCAAGGCCAAGGACTTACAATAAAGCAAAGCCAAGAAATTGGGACCAATAACTTAGAACCGAGGCCAGCGACTGCTGCATCGGTCTGGAACAGTCTGCCGGAGTCGGTCCGGTCGTCTCCGTCGTTGCAAGTTTTCCGCAGCAGACTGAAAACCGAACTTTTTGCCCGGTCTTACAGTCATGACTAACAACGTCTCATT
>Ga0209367_1013148_pt1 | contig 10708 bp, 13 predicted proteins | sample WorMetLIZISLAND2_FD_187412 | JGI IMG/M metagenome (GOLD analysis project Ga0209367, IMG submission 187412) | Marine gutless worms symbiont microbial communities from Max Planck institute for Marine Microbiology, Germany - Olavius geniculatus... ... | reverse complement strand
ATGTCCAAGTGCGGATGCTGACACGGATCACACGCTGGTCCGGCTGAAATTCAAGCTGAAACTGCACAAAATAAGGAAAAACAAGGCACAACCTCGCTTTGACTTTTCTCAAGCGGAGCGGTTTCAGCTTGAGCTGCACAACCGGTTTCAACTGTTGGATACTCCGGATGCAGCCGACCCATCAAACTGTGTTGACGCAAACGCGCAATAAAATCAGCTGAAAGCCGTCCTAACGGAAACGGCGGAAAGGACTCTAAGCAAACAAGTCCGGACCGTGAAGAAAAAGTGGATCAAGCCCGAGACTTTTGCCTTGATTGAAGAGAAACGCAATTGTCTCAGAAACGGGCCAAAATACAGGAAACTAAAACGTCAAGTACGCCCAAAACTCGAGCAGGAAAGAGCCGACCACTTGAAGGGAATATGTCAGGAAATTGAGGAAACTGGCAAAAAAACAAGTCAAAAGACTTGTTTCAAAAAGTTGATCGATTGACAAAGAAAGTATGTCCCAAAATCAAAGTGATATCGGACCAAAACGGAGGCACACTGACAGAGAGCGCTGACATACTAAAAAGGTGGCGAGAGTATTGCGAGACCTTGTACACCAGCACTGACAATCATACATACGACTTGGAACATGGTCCAGCAAAGCCGGTTTCAACAGTAGAAAAAGTGAAAAAGGCATTCGAATCCACAAAGAGCGGGAAAGGGGCAGGACCAGACGGCATACCAATCGAGTTACTCAAGCTGGGAGAAAATTCTGTGGTTAAAGCAATACATCGGATTATTGTGTGCGTTTGGGAAACAGGAAAGTGGCCAGACGACTGGACCCAGTCGACGTTTGTGCCACTCTACAAGAAAGGAGACCCTTCAGTATGCGCAAACTATAGAACGATATCTCTGATATCTCATGCAAGCAAGATACTCATCATCATCATCAAGCGCATGCCCCGAGCTGGAGCGTAGCGATTTCCACAAGGTGCTTTCAGTTTTCTCGATCCTGGGCGTATTTCCAAGCCGAGTTGAGACCAAGATTATGAGGCTGGAGATCTGATCCCAGGGTACGTAGCCATGTGTGGCGAGAGCGTCCGGGAGGGCGCTTCCACTCTGTGGACAGACCTTGGATTGACGTTTTGAGTGTTCTGGAGATGTCAAGTGACGCATCCATCCTTGCCACGTGACCGAAGAGTCGAAGCCGACTTCTCTCAATCAGCTGAGACAGCTGCGGCGGTGAGCCAGCTCGAAGTCGAACCGTGGCGTTGGCTACATGATTCACGTATGGTATACGGAGAATACGACGCAGGCAGATGTTGTCAAAAGCATCAACCTTGTCTAATAATGCTCGTGTTAAGGCCCATGTTTCAAAGCCATATAATAAGACTGGTTGGACGTAAGTACGATACAGTTGAACCTTGGTGAAAACAAAGATGCTGGAACGCCATATTCCTTTATTCAAAAGGTTGAAACAGCTTTTGGCCAAACCAATTCGACGAAGCACTTCTGGTTCAGAGCTGACTGAATTATGAATTTCAGAGCCGAGATAGACGAATGACTCCACAACCTCAACAGGGTTACCAGATATATAAACTGATGACGGGATAGTAGCTGGGTTGATGGTGGACTGGATCTTGGTCTTCTGCCAGTTTACTTCAAGGCCTAAAAGAGGGACTTCGTCATTCAGTACATCCAAGGCCAGTAGAAGAACCTTTAGCATTTCGGCAAGAAGAGCGACGTCGTCAGCATAATCGAGATCAGTAAAAATCTCTGTGCCCATCGTCGCCTCAAGAAAGCCTCTGTGGATTACACGATGAAGAATCCAGTCAACTGGGAGAAGAAACAGTGAAGGAGCAACAGTGCAGCCTTGCCTGACTTAACTGCCAAATTGAAACCAGTCAGAAAGTGCCCCATCTAGGCGCTCACAGCTCACAGTGTTGGTATAGAGGTTTTTAAGCATGTCTATCAGTTTGGGAGGTATGCCGATGCTTTTCAGTAACAGCCGGAGTGCAGTGCGGTCTACTGAATCGAAGGCAGCTCGCAGATCAATATAGGCAATCCACAGTGGTCGAGAATGCTCACGTCGACTTTGTAGCAGAAGGTTTAGCAAAGCTATGCGGTCCACTGTCGATCTCTTTGGGGGTAAAGCCGCTCTGCTCTGGTCGTTGGACGGAAAGCAGCTTATTTTTGGCTCGATCCAGTATGAGGTGCGCAAAGACTCTGCCAGGACAGGAGAGCAAAGTGATTTTTCTGTAGTTTTTACATTCCTGTCGACTACCTTTGCTTTTGTAAAATGGGAAAATAATCCTTTTCCTTCAGTCATCTGGAACACAACCAGACACCCAGATGCCCTTGAAAATCTGTGTCAACCAGGAAACTATTGCCGGGCTGCCGTATTTCAATAGTTCACCAGAGATGCCACAAATACCTGGAGCCTTGCCATTTCTCAGTTTACCCAAAGCTTTGGAGACTTTGGACTCTGTAGGCGCCTCACAGTCGATGCTGGAGTCCGGGACCGCAGAATTGGCAGCCTCAGTAAGGTCATCCGGAGAATTTGCGACATGTCTGCTAAGCAAATCCGAGTAATATTCTCTTCATCGGGCTAGCTTTGCCTTCCCATCACAAAGCAGTTGGCCAGAGGAGTCCAGAATGGAACTGGTCACATGTGGTGCTGCTGCGCGCAGCTTCCTGAAATTGGCAAAGGCATCCATTACCTGACCAGTCCTTAACGCTTGTTCTTCCTTCACTGCCATATCATTTGCCCAGCATTGTCGATCCTTTCTCAACTGCGCTCGACACTTCTTAGTAAGGCTCTTGTAGTTCTCCATGCGGCTTTGTAGTCTAGCTGACCTCTTTTTCTCAATTAACGACCATGTATTGTCGGTGATCCAATCCTTTTTCGGTTGGATTGCACGACCCAGACAGGTGGAAGCTGCACTGTTGATAGCGTTGCAGAAAGTGCTCCAGTCACTTGCTTCCTCAGTATTCAGCAATGAAAAGCGATTCTGCACTTCCACGGAGTACTGCAGCTCCACTTCTAGGTCGGTCAGTTTCCTGATATTATAGCGTAGGTTTGGCGTACGAGTCGTGCTGCCCTTTTGCCTCACTTTGAGTTGCCAGACTCGCTATAACAGGTCGGTGGTCAGTGTCGAACTCGATACTGCGATACACACGACAGTTCTCCAGATTAACACGTGATCGATCTCCTTGGTCGTGGTGCCATCGTTTGAGAACCATGTCAGTCTGTGAATACTGCGTTGCTGAAACCATGACCCAGCAACACGCAGGCCCTTATTAGAGCAGAAATTCAGCAGACGTTTCGAATTGTCATTACGAGTCCCGCTTCCATGTGGGCCGAAAGCCCTCTTAAGATTTACTCTGGTAGTGCCAGTTTCTGCGTTAAAGTCGCCTAACCCAAGGACGACATCAGATGGTTTCAAATTCTGAATATGGTAATCCAGCTCAGCATAGAATGAGTCCTTGAGTAGCAAGATACTACCGAAGGTTATCCTCGAAAGGATCTCACTCGAAACTGAATTCGAAGTGGCTGAGAAATAAGTGGGTTTCAAGCCACAGCGCGGTACGCACAATCACCTTTGCAGCCTCAGAATCTTCACAGAAAAAGCTCGGTCCCGACGGCAGCCGATGTACATGTGTTTCGTAGACTTCGAAAAAGCCTTTGACAAAGTAAACCACAAAAAACTGTGGAAGGTGATGGTGGACATGGGATTCGCAAAACATCTCGTCGCCCTCATACGAGCGCTATACGAAAATCAGAAATCAAATGTCCGTATTCATGGAGAGACAAGTGGTTGGTTCCAAGCCAAGCAAGGAGTGAGACAGAAGTGCATTTTGTCCCCTTACCTCTTCAACCTGATGGCTGAGTTGTTAATGCGCAAAGCACTTGACGGTTTCGATGGAGGGTTCAAGATTGGTGGAAGGTACATCACCAATCTTCGGTACGCAGATGATATTGTACTAATCGCCAGTACAAAAGAAGAATTGCAGTATTTAGTCAACCGCTTGCATGAGGCGACTAATAAACTGGGCATGAAAATAAATGGGAAAAAGACTCAACTAATAAAAGTTTGTGATGATCCGAAACCAATAACTGTGACGGTAGCTGGATACACCCTGAGTGAAACCAAGTCGTTCAAATAACTTGGTGCAAAGTTCAACTCCGAAGCGTCATGTGACGAGAAAAACAAGTCGCGACTTGCAATCGCGAGGCAGAGACTGGGCGAGCTAGTTCCAATTTGGAAGTCACGTACAGTAAGCAGTAAACTAAAAGCTTGACTCATCAAAGCACTAATCTGGCCTATCGTTACGTACGGCTCGAAGGCATGGACACTAAACAAAAAATTATGTGAGAATGTAGAGGCGTTTGAGATGCAATGTTACAGACGTGCTATGCGCATCTCTTACGTGGAGCATGTGACGAACGAGGAGGTTCTACAAAGGGTGGGCCAAGACAGGGGCCTGTTGGGGCAAGTGAAATCACGCAAACTAAAATACTTCGGTCACACAACGCGACACGAGAGCTTAGAGAAGGATATTATGCTGGGCATCATGCCCGGAAAACGTCGACAAGGTGGCCAGAAAAAGCAATGAATCGACGATATCCTTCAGTGGGGCGACAGGAAACTGGTTGAAATGGTAAGACAGGCTGAAAACAGAAAGGGTTATCAATGCTTAGTTCATGAAACCGCCTACGCTCGTACATCGGGCACGGCAAGCTGACGATGAAAGTCTGATAGCGAGCACTTCAAGATCGATCGCATACCTAAGACGAGAAAACGTGGTGGCAAGATAGAGTATCACGTGTCTTGGAAAAGTTATCCCAGCAAGTTTAATTCGTGGATGGATAAAATTGCATCGCTGTGATGAGTCGCTTTTACATGACCCTGTCGTCTAACAGCTCCATGGAGAACTACCCCGAAAACACGGCAGTTTGCTACACGACCAAACTGGCTGACACCGTGGAACTGGAGGGCGATTGGGAAGTGGGCTTGGCGGAGATGTCGATTCCTGGCGCCGTATATAACGTCGTTGCTAACCAATGTTATTACTCCATCTCACTGGATAATGTGCATTTTTTCACGACGTTAGTTCCCGAGGGCAACTATGAACGTTTGAGCCATCTGCTTGCGGTCATACACTTTATTATGCCAAAAGACGTCTTTAACGAGCCGCACATCAAGTTTACGCCCAAGGTTGGTCATATAGAGATGACGTTCGCCGAGCTTTTGCAAAAGGCCTTATTTATTCGATTCAGCGAAAGTTTGGCCGAAATATTGGGTGCGGACGCGGACGTAGCATACAACCACAATCATGCGAGAACGAGTCGCAAATTTTCTTTGACGCATGGCGACATAAACTCCATGTACATCTACTACGATATACTGGAACACGTTACCGTGGGAGACACGAAAGCACCGCTGCTTCGCATAGTCGACAAGGTCTGGAAAAGACGTGGGAACGTGCATCAGACATTTAACCCGATACTGTACGTGCCGCTGCAGAAAAAGAACTTTAACAGGGTGGAGGTGAACATCATGACCGACGATGGACGTCCCGTTTCTTTCCGATACGGAAAATCGTTCGTCGTGCTGGAATTTCGTCGCCCGTACTTAGGGTTATAAAAGGGCACGCCCATTGCTATTTTCGTCATTTGTCATCTGGGCACGATGAGGAGAAAACCTTACTGCTGCGACGCGAGTCGCCACATGTACGAGGACTACTATTCTCATCAGGTTGGTGGGCTGATGCCCGTTTTCGTCAATAGCAGACAACAACGAGGTCATGCGTTGGGAAGCGTTTTGGAAGGCATCTTTCGTCGATTCGTCATACCACTGTTCAAGACTCATGGTAAGGCATTGGCAAGGAACGCTCCGAGAACCGGTGTGAACGTAGTTGAAGATGTGCTGGACGGGCGCACGCTGAAGGAGTCCGTCAAGAGGCGCGTGCCGGAAAGTATAAAACGCTCTGCACAGAGTCTGGTGGCTCAGTCTGGATCAGGCGTTCGTTCGAAACGACGCAAGAGAAGACAAAAGTTACGCTCGCATTCGAAAGACATCTTTGCATAATGGCTTTCGCGCACGACATGTCCTGCGAATGTACAAAGTCGAAATTGGATCTGTTTTCCGTTCCACCTACGCAAACCAGCATGGAGCACGGTAGTTGGGTCGAATATCATCCTCTTACGACGGGAACGGATGGTTCGCCGATCGAGTTCGACGTGTGCGGTTCGGGAGACGACTACGTCGACTTTGCAAACACGATGTTGCACGTGAAAGCCAAAGTGACTCATGGAAATGACACAGACTTTGCCGTCGGTTCTGTTGTGGGTCCAGTCAATCTGTTCCTGCACAGCCTGTTTTCGCAGGTGGACATTTCGTTCAACGGCACCCTGATAACTTGCTCGACCAACACGTATCCGTATCGGGCTATGATCGAGACGCTGCTGAGTTACGGCATGGACGCCAAAACGTCCCAGCTAACGTCCGCTCTCTACTACAAAGACACAGCGGGCAATATGGATAGCATAGATTTCGAGAACGAAAACAAGGTTAACAAGGGGCTGGCTGCACGGCGTCGTATGGCGCGAGAAAGTCGAGTGATAGATATGATGTGTCGTCTTCATGCGGACATCCTCTTTCAGGATAGATACATGTTGAACGAGGTCGGCGCAAAAATCAAACTGATTCGCAGCAAAGACACATTCTATCTGATAGGAGAAGCTAACTACATAGTGAAGATCACGCACGCGTCGCTGTTTGTTCGAAAAGTGAAAGTGATGCCTTCGGTATTCCTGGCTCATGCTAAAGCTATAGAATGTGGAACGGCAAAGTACCCCATTTGTCGTGTGGTGTGCAAATCGTTCACGATTCCGCAGAATTACCTGGATATAAACAACGAGAAACTGTTTTCAGGGCAATTACACACGCGCATCGTGATCGGCTTGGTCGACAACAGGGCATTTAACGGCAGCAGAGATCGAAATCCGTTCAACTTTGCTCATTTCAACTTGCACGAGATTGGACTATACTTGGACGGGCAGCAGCAGCACGCTTTAAGACCCATCCAATTAAACTTTGCAACTGGAGAGTATATAAGAGCGTACAACACCATCTTTGCCGGGACTGGTAAACTGGGTGCCGACGAAGGACTGTTCATCACTCGCGACGAATACGCGAACGGATACGGTCTGTACGCATTCGATCTGACGGCCGATCTGGGCGAAGACGACCACTTCAGCTTGGTGAGACAAGGCAGCGTACGCCTGGCGTTAAAATTCAGCCGAGCTCTGCAGGCCACGGTGACGGTGATCGCCTACGCGAAATTTGAGAACGTCATCGAGATCGATCGCAACAGAAACGTTGTCTTTGACTTTGGAGTAGGAATACGAAAGAGATCGAAGGCGTGCTGAGACATGCACGTGTTAAAGACTTTGACGGAGTATTTAGTGCCGACACGTTACCCTCGGAACCTCACCTACTGGTCGTCAATACCGACGAATCGCATAAACCCGGGAGTCACTGGGTGCGCATGTGGGTGAACGATAGATGCGGCGAATATTTCGATTCGTTTGGCGAACCTCCTACCGCAAATTTTAAACGTTATATAAACGATCACTGTTCGTCGTCGTGGACTTTTAACAGTAGACAGTTGCAAAGTGTAATTAGTAGATTTTGTGGACACTATTGTATTTGCTATTGTGTACTTAGAAGTAGAGGCATCGATATGCTTAAGATTGTGGACCGTTTTACTACGGACACTGCGCTTAACGATGTATTAGCTCATAGATTTGTGTGTCGTGTGTTGAATAAATAAATGGTGGTGTAAGACAAAGTCGTGTTTTATTTCTTTACATACATCAATAGTAGATTATGTACAACATTACTAACGTATACTGTTCATGGTCATATAATAGGAAAAGTGCAAGTTATTACGACAAAAAGAGCTAACCAATTGCACACTTATTAACATAATGATAAACTAGGCAAATAATACACATGTATAGGAACAAATACGAGAACAAACTACATACATACACACACACATACATACACAAACACATATTTTACTCTACCTAGAAAACACTTAGAAAGCAATGAAATGTTGCAACTACGGAAAAAATTCCCAGCGAATGCAAATGTTCGATATCGCTTTCGTTGAGATGACGTGTCACCGCAAAATTCGTCACGATGTAGCACATGTCAAAGTAGGGATGGTGGGGCTGTATGCAGTCCGGATCGCAATGATAGAACATGTCGCGTTGCGTGGTGAGGATACGCTTGCTGTTTTTTAAGCGTCCGTAGACGTACAACTCCTGGTGGGCGATGACGAACTGTGGTCTGACGTCCTTGAACGCAGCCGACACTTTTTCGTTCTGCTGTCTTATCTTCGAAGAACGAAAGGATTAGCGTTCTCATGCATTTTACGATAAATTTTAGGGTCGTAGTGTCGACTCTCGCGATCATTCATCACCACGACGATAAGGATAAACGATGCGAACTGTAGGGTGATGTCCGAGCGACTGGCGAGTATGGCCGAAATGTTCGACGTATTGTACTCGAAATCAGAAATCAGCTTACTGCATGAAGGGATTGCATTTTCTGCAGTCCAGTGCCCCGAGCTGATTCTGGTGATCGTCTGCGAAGTAGCATGGAGTAGCACTGGCCAGCGCCGGATAGGCATTGTTGATGAGCTCCACCACCTTCTTCATTTGCTCCCACTCCGTGAGGCGGAGAGCGATAACCTTTCTTGTTGGTTTGACTTCGGTCTCACCGTAGGGCATGTAGAACTGTCGAAAATCGACGCACTTGAAGCCAGTGGTGACCGACACGTAACATCCACCGCCGATATGCTGGCGATAGTTGACGGGTGGATCGTTTTCGTCGGCGTTCTTGTGTACTGCGATGACTTGAGCATCGATCTCGTCAAAGCCGAGACGAAACTGAGCCCATCTGCAACGTCAGCAAACGAAATTATTAGCGGGCTTGTATTAAAATGTGCAAAAACGCAAACGATGTAGGCAACAAATACGATGGAAAATAATGGTAATATTCTCACCGGTTAAGTGTAAACTCGATGAATTTGTCCACGGAGTCTTTCTGCTTGATGGTCACCGTTGGCTGACCTTTCTTCTTCTTCACAGTCACTGTTCTGTCGTCGCTCAGCTGATACGGCTTCATGTTGCTCGTTCGATGGTTGTCCACAGACTGATAGTGGATAAGCAAGAAAGAACCGATTTATATGAGACGTAGCTGCCTAGGCCGTAGGCTAACAGGCTGACTGGACGAAACAAAGACCTGCTAGCCTAGGGGCGAGGCTAGGACTAAGCTAAGACCAGGTGATTAGCTAAGAGACAGGGTAGGCTGTAGGCTGAAACAAAGCCTAGGCCACTGCAAGCTATGTAGGGCACCAGAGCTAACTAGGGCTAGCCTGGCTGAGTTAGGGCTGAAACAAAGCGTAGCCGAGTGCAGGCTAGGGCTGCTGCAGCTGGGGGATACTTTTTAACGGGTCCATTGTACGTAGAGACAGGATAAGGCTAAGCAGACTTGGGGATACTTTTTAACGAGTTCATTTTATTTAGGAATATATCCTACAATGCCCCTTTCTTTGCTACTCAGCTTGTTCGCCAAGCCTAGACGATCTCGTCAAGCGTGGAATTAACTAGTCAAACGTTCGACCTACTCAGAGCTGGTTTGACGAGCTAGCTCAGCCAGCAGTTGACGAGCGCTAGTCAAGCACGTGACGTGTTGGCTTTACGAACTGGCTAGTTTTGTGTATTATAAACAAGGCACTCGTCAACCAGCAAAAATCTGGGGCATTGTGCGGTAAAAAAATGCGCATTTCCGTAAGAAAATAACCTCATTATTGGTGGAAAAGTAATTTACGATTTGGGTGCTAAAAACGAATAACTTCTACTTTTCCACAAACCCGACAGTGGCTAGTTATTTAGTCAATAGAAAGGAAATGTGTATCTGAACATTGTGTGAAAATTTCGCAAAGATCGGCAAAGACAAACTTGCGTCACACACACGCCGGCGAGTAATGACGAGTGACAATGCATTGGCTGGGCGAACAGACTTGTTTTATTTTCGCGAATAATTGGCCGAAAAAGACAGTTTTGAGGCTCTAGCCCCTAAATGGTGATCCCAAGCAAAAAAGTGCCCAGACAAACATTGTTTGCCTTAGCCAGCGCTATCGTTTGGTAGCAAAACTAACGGCCTAATTGGACTGTTTATTTTCATCAATTACTGGCCGAAAAATAAATTTTTGCGCTCTAGCTTCGAAACCGTACACGCTAGCGAAAAAGTGCTAAGCACAAACATCAACAAGCATGGCTCAAGCTATAATTTGACACTCGTGCGCAAGCCCTAAATCTTTAACAGAAGTCGCTAGCACTCACGAAATGTCAGAATTTGCAACGCTAAGTGCGCGAAAATCACACTTATGGGAGTAATGTAGATATGCCGGTTCTAGGCCACCCTAACCCATCAATCATTTTTGACAGGTTTCTAGGGCTAAAACTAAAAAGCCGTTCCTAGGCCACCCTTAGTTGTCAATCATTTTTTGGAGCTGGAACATTTCCTGTGGCCATGGGTCGGACACCTGCGTGTTTTCTAACAGAGGGCCTGAGCCTGGGCCTGCGCCTGCGCCTTTCCTGGGGGTCTGTGCCTTTACTGCGTACTTTCTAAACGTTAACAAT
>Ga0209367_1013147_pt1 | contig 10708 bp, 2 predicted proteins | sample WorMetLIZISLAND2_FD_187412 | JGI IMG/M metagenome (GOLD analysis project Ga0209367, IMG submission 187412) | Marine gutless worms symbiont microbial communities from Max Planck institute for Marine Microbiology, Germany - Olavius geniculatus... ... | reverse complement strand
TATGTTAGTGATTACCAACTAAAGTCAGCTTGTAAGGACGCCATATGCATAGCCCCGTCTAAGGTTACCCAAATGATTTTTGCTGTTTTAGAGGACTGATATCATCACATCGTCCTTACACACAGTTTTAAACTGGTAAGTTTTTTTACATATATAACAGTAAAACCAATACCCCCAATCTGTAGTAAAAACCAGCAGCCTCCTCCCGATACCTAGCTCGTCGAGGCGATGCGCCCTGTACTAAACGCTTCACGCAACACGCTATGTCGGGTTATTGATGCAGGCACGGTCGCTGCGAATTACACAGTAGGCAGAGCAGACTCTGACTTGCATTTTGTTTCATTTTTTTTGTTTCTCTGTACGCAGCTTTAACTGTTGTTTTTGTTTAACGATTTCTAACAGAGCTGTTACGCTTAATCGAGGACATCCATAGCTATATTTCTTGCCCTTAAAATTTTAAAAGTACAAGAGAACTCATCCTGTGAACATCTATAGAAGAAAAAGAAGAAAATTCCGCATAGACAGCTAGGTCCATTGCGAGGGAGCTCATTCCCTTGACGGCACTTTGAGCCGGCGAGGGCGAAGCCCAATTAAGCTAGCATACAGCCCAAGTCGGCCGGGTTAACCGACTGGATCGGTATACTTGCAGTCCTGGCCCCAGGGCCTACTGTTGCGCAGAACTTGCCGTTTCTTCCCTAACGATGGCCTTGACCACCGCCAGTAGGCCTACTCATTTTATCATCCTACGGAGGGTAGAAAACTGAGTCGACCTAGTTGGCTGGCTCCGTACTGTAGACCGTCACCCATCTAAGTACTAACCGGGCACGGTGTAGAGTAACTTCGTCTCATCCGAGACGCGTTACCAACTACGCCATGCCACCAACCAACATCTATAGGCTTACGTTTTTTTCCTGCCGCATGCTGTGGGTAGCAAGAATTTCTGAAAATGCAGATCACGAAAGTGCTGCGATTATCGTGAGGTTTCTGATGTTCGGTGACCTGTAGTCCTGGATGTTTGACGTCGGTAACTCCTGTTTTAAATTTACACCAAGATTGGTGCTTTTATACTTTTGTGAGTTACAAAACTGACAGACAGACAAACAGACAAACAGAGGGACAGGGCGCATAACGCGGCCTACATGACGGCCGCATAATAAAGGTAAAAAGGGACCGGCGTCGACGTGGGTTGAAAAAAGTAGTCGAGACAAGAAAAGCAATTTTTTGCCAGACAGCTGCAAATTTTCAATTTTCAACAGAAAAGATTATGGGTGCTCAAAATTTCAATTTTACCCTTAAATTTTTAAAATGATGTTTTTAGCCAAAAATTTAGCATATTTTTCAGCAAAAAAATTGTTCAAAAAAACTAAATTTTACGACAATAATCCGGCACTCAATAATCCGACACTTTAAAATTTCAGGCGAGGGGACAACAACCTTTTTCTTCTTCCCTCCATAACGCCACTGTCTAAGAAAAGGCGAGACTAACCAAGAAACGTCTGGACACATTCAGTGGCGTTGGGATAGCGGAGCGGGTAGCGAGGACTGGCGAATTTGCCCGAGCTGGCGTCCGAGGAGAAGACCCAGCACTCGGATGGTTGGTAGTCGCCGGCGACCTTGGGCGGTGTGCCGGCGTCGTCACCTGGCATGCCAATCACATGTACATTTACCACACGATCACATTATTCTTTATTAACGCACAGGAATGTTCATAACTTTCGTGAAAAGACAAGGCGCCTACAGGCTGTACAAATCATTTTGGTGCGGTCTGAAGCTTATCGCTGGCGGGTAATAAATAGGCCGAATAATAAAATTACCACTTTGCTCTTATTCGATAAATAACAGCACCGTATCTTTGTCTTGGGTTTGTACTTTTTGATTGCTTTCTATGTGCAGTTATTTTTGACGCGCTACAGCTATGCTGTAGAGCGTTTATGGCACGATGTGTCGTTTGTCCGTTGTCGTCGTCCGTAACGGATGTATTGTGGCTAAACTTTGCGAGATAGGGCCTAGGTTGCTATTGATCATTAATATGAATTCGCATACTGGCTTTTAAATGACATAAAAAATATTTGATCTTGGATGACCTTGAAGGGTCATAACGCACTATAGTATGCCAATCGTGCGATATTGTGGCTAAACCATATGTCATAAAAAATCGTCGATAGTACCATCAAATAGGGCGCTGGCGACTTCCTGTAGGCTGTCAATAGTAACCATGTTTTTATATACAGCGGTTTGGCCGCAATTTTTAACGGAAAGTTTTAAGCTATAACTGGCCATGTCTCGAAAACGGTGAGAAATAGGGCCAAGGTTGCTTTTAATCACTAATAAAATATCTCATACGCCCTTTCAAATGAGATAAAAATTATCCACCTTGGATGACCCTGAAGGTCAGTACTGCAACAGGAACTGTATAGGCTGTAGCGCGTCTTCCCTGGCGATAGCTGGGCTTTCTTGTTAACGTTGTATCGATACTCGAATAACGCGCACAGCTGTATTACAACGATGCATTATTATTAGAAAAGCCTCGTGCGAGTACATAAAAAGACGCGTCTGATATAATTGACTGAGTGGACGGACACACACTGGACAGCAACCGTTGCTAGTCTCCACAACTGTATATATGACGTTCCATAGATGTAAAAAAACGTTTTTACGTTTATTTTTATTTTTGCTACGTTATTTTACGTTTTTAACATTGTTTTTTACCAACGTTTTTATTTTTAAAAAACGTGCATTGAAATGCCTATCCAAAACTTCGAGAAGCACTTTTGGAACCACGAAAACGAATTAATTGGTTATAAGCTTAGTGATTGTGGTTTACTTAATTGGTTATAATGATTGTAGTTTACTTAACTAGTTCAAATATTCTAAACAAAAAGTTGTTTATGTAGCATATTTGGCTAGTCTATTGCTATGGTCTTATGACCAGACGGTTAAATCGAAATTAAATAAAGTTTTCTTTATATAGTTATGCATTAGGCAAGAGGATAAACAAATTATGACTAACGTTTTTATTCAGCGTTGTTAAACTTTTTTAAAATGTTTTTTACGCTTTTTACGTTTTTTAACTTTTTTGCTGAAACGTTTTTTCTACATTTATGCGACGTACAGGCCTATTGCTGTTTGTCTCCTCTGTTGGGTCCTCACACATCTGCACAACCGGCTATATTTATTAATGATACGGGTGTAGGACATTTACCCCTGGACATGTCCCCCCGGACGTTCCCCCCGTTCGGTGACACCCTGGACGTTTCCCCCTCCAGGTTTTTGCGATACTCGGACGTTTCCCCACTTTCCTATATCCCGGGGGACATGTCCAGGGGAAACGTTTGCGGTTGACAGACCCAAGGGGAAATGTCCGTCGCCCACTGATAGAGGCTTTCTCATATCTATGTTTCATGTCTGATGTCTAATGATCGTTTTTATCGGTTGGTATCCCGTGCAAAAATCGTATAGGTCTTACCCAAAAAGTAAGCATCCCACCTTTTCCCATATCTTCTTCAAATAGTGACCAATTTCATTAGGCCTATTTCACGTTTACAGTAAGGAAGAAGCTGTATTCGTTAAGTTTAATTCGTCTGGGATAGTGCAGTCTAGATGCTAGTAGGTAGGCAGTAACTTAGCAACGGCTGCCATGACAACGAGATAATGACGACATCCATAACTGGGCAAGTGTCAGGCTGAACGGAGCTGACAGTGAAGCTAGTCATCAATTATGCTTTCTGTCCGTCTGTCCGTGTGCCATAGGCTGCAGTCAGTGTATGGTCAGTAGCCACAGGATCACGCACGCACACTCTGGTCTCACGCACTGACCACATGTCCACTTCAGGGGCGTCATTTAAGGGGAGACTGAAGAGATCTACGAACCCCCCTAAGGATTTGTAATTTCAATTTTTTTCCGAGAGAGTCCTGTGTGGATGGTCCCTGATTGACGTTTCCTGTGTAGGCTAAACTGCACGAAATTTGCTCAGTTGACTCTCAGGACAATCGTTTACATCGTTGTCACTAGGTGTCACATTTTAAAGCTGAAATGCTCCAAATTTGATTTCGGTTGGGGCTTCACCCCAGATTCCGCTGGGGTAGCTTGCAGCGCTCCCACACAGACCCCTAGCTGAATTTGAAAGGACCTACTTTTGACAGAAGAAAAAAGAAAGGGGTTGGAAGAGAGAAGGGAAGGGAGAAAAAAAGGTAAGAAAAAGTAGGAAAGGTAGGGGGAAAGGTTAGGAGAAAAGAAGGGAAGAGCAGACAGGAGAGGAAATGAGAGGAGAGCAGAAAAGGGGAAGGACGAGGAAGACTGAGACCCCAAGGACTTACTGAAATGACGCCGATGTCCACTAATCAGCTTGACCATCAGCTGGACACGACGTGTCGTGCACACGCAAACATAGGCTGCATGATCGGCATTTTGTCGGCTATGAATGACAGTCAAACGAATGTAGGCCGGACCGGAGACCTTGTAGACGTCGCAGGAGTTGACAATAAACAGTGCGTAATGCGTCACTGCATGGGAAGATGTCTCTTCATCTTTGTGTAACGTCGACGGCTACTACGAAGGATCCAGTCGCTGCAGCTTACCGGTTTCATTACAGTCGACAACGACGTACCAAGGGGATTCTGCTTTAAGGTTAATCCCACAATACTGCTCGTCATAGACAATGACATCGGTCTATATCTCTCCGTCTGCGTCTCAGCGCGTGAAATATTGATTCGTATGGCCTGCAATGAGAAGCAGTCAACGATCGCAGCTCTGCTGCTGCACAAGTATTGAAGTCGGGTTCACAAGCCTTGTAAATTTAAGCCGATAGAGTAGACCCTAAAGTGTTCTTATTCCTTCGAATATATATTGTCAGTGGAACGGTTTTTAAACATAATATCTGGCTAACTAATGGTATTACATCATGAGTGACGAGGACAATTACAGACTATACCAAAGTTGTCGATCTTTCGTTTACTTGAATAAGATACACATGTCTCGTTATTTTTCATGCTGTGTCTGGGCGACGGAGCGACCTTTTGCGTGCGACGTCATAATGCCCGCGACGATGCCCGCAGCATCTTGTGATTAAACCTCGCTCCATTCAGCACAGAAAAAAACTAGAAATAGCAGTCAGAGACCGCAGACCTCCGCCAACGCCATGTTGTTCGCCAGGCGTCAGCACCTTATTCGGTTTGGCAGCGGTTTCCCGTACGCCCCATTGAAAGCAATGTTAACAAAGATTTCAAAGTGATCCAGAATCCAGGATTCCTTCCGGATCACCTCCAAAATTGAACCACTGGTAGTTTTTGCCATTTCCGACATTCCCAGAAAATTTCAGACAGATCCGTCCATAACTTTTTGAGTTATCTTGCTGACACACAGACAGACAAACAAAGTCTGGCAAAAACATTACCTCCTTGGCAGAGGTAATAAAACAAAAAAAGTTTAATCGCCGCCGATAGTCAACAGGCCCTCTTACAGCTATGAGACCAATGCGAGCGAAACTTATCTCCGTTTCCAATGGCCCCGAGCCGGCAGTGTGCCGCAGACGCCTCGCCTGCCGTATGGGATCACACCCGATACAGGCGAACCCGTTCGTGCCTTATATTACTATGAGAGGAGGACCAGACCTCCGCATATTACTGCCGTAATCTTCCCGGCGGTGAAGCCGATACCAATTTGTACTGCTCGGTGAACAGAGGTACATGTGCGTGAACAACTTGCCCAAGGTTACCTGGCAGTGCCCCGGCCCGGAGTCGAACCTGCAACCTCGGGGTTACAAGTTCGGCACGTTACCGTTAGACTGGCAAGCCACAGTAAAACAAAAACGACACGATAAATTAATAACAGCAGCAAAACTGTCAATTTATTTCTCAGTAGATAAACCGGCAACTTGAGTTATATATTTTTTTAAAATGTGCAAAACATCAAAAAAACAACTCTAGCGAAAAACCAGCTTAGTGGCCTTTTGTTCCTACACCGATATATACATCGATATACTCGTATACGGTATAATGTGTTCGAGTAGGCTACATTGTCCCTGTTTGTCCTAAGTTTTGACATTCAGCACGGCTCGAAAAACGCACGCCATTACGACAGTAAGACGACGTTCATCATTGTTCATCACTTTCTTTTGCTATTTTTACACTTAAGCGACATAAGGCTGTTCGGCCAACAATGGGTGTCGTTTGCGTTGGCGTTTTTAGTTGCAGGTGTTGACTGTAAGTTGTTAAAGAGCGTTTAACGTATTCAGTAACGATCTCGCAGTTCCTTGTCGTTCGTGAGAGGTCGGCCGTGGGACGTTTAGGCGCCTGAAGCTTTCAGCCACCGCAGCAGTAGCAGCGTCAAAGGCGACAGCAGCGGAGTGAGGGAACCATGAAATATGCAAAAGCGCAAACGACCCGCACCGGCAGTAAAGCACACTTCGCGAACGTTCATGCTTCTTCTACTAACAGTATTTCCTACGAACGTGCTCGCTGAGCTTCTGTTTTTCTGTCTTTATCTCTTTCTTTCTCTCCCTATCTGCACAAGCCTGATTTATACCCCGTTTACACGATCAAGCTGGCTCGACGAGCTGATATCTGTTAGCTGAACGAGCCAGCTCGATGTTTGCTCGACGTTTGCTTGATGATTGCTTCGTGTAGGCTATGCTTTATGCATGTTTCATATTTGCTCGATGTTTGCTCGATCGTGTAAACGGAGTATTACTGAACAAGTAGCTGAATATTATGTGTGTTTAAATAATGCAGCGGGGCACGACCAGATGATGGCTACTTGGCAGAAAGGAGATGAAGCTTCTCCATAAATAGTAAGTGATGCAATTCCAACTGACGTAAAAAGCAATTGGCTGCACCATGGGGACAATGTCATCATTGTGGTAGAATTCTAGGTCACGGCAATATCGACGCGCAAACAGTGTGGCCACCTTTTGATCTCATCCTACGCGCAACTACAGATATTTTAAAAAATAATAATATATTCCCGTCAGTTTTGCTGTTTAGGTATAGAATTAGTGGATGATTTGTTGCGCTGAGCATCGGCTAAACATTACTACATTTTACTCTTTATTTACTCTTTAATCATTTAACTCAAACTCGGTTAACAGCTGTTATAGTTTTCTGCGTTTTTAAAACCCAGCAAAATTATTATTTCAAAATTTTTCCGCTTTATAATTGTTAGTTTTATTGTTAAATCTGTTGATAAGTTTCAATATTTGGGTCATCGCATCGATCTGTCGAAAAATTCAGAATGTGCTCGTTCGTACAAATGTTTTTCTATGTTTGCGTAGATATCATAAATGTTCATTTAATGTTAAAATACTATTAATAATCTTTTTGTACCAAGCACAACAATAGCTACAGAGATTACGTCCTGTCAAACTTTCCATATAGCTTATTTGCATTTGCATCATTGGGGTAACCCGCAGGTACCTCCGCCAAGGCAAAGCTATTCGCCAGGTGGCGTCGCCATCTTCGCTTTGCCAGCGGTTCCCTTATGCCCCCTTTAACGCAATGGTAACGAAAATTTCAAAGTGATCCAGAATCCAGTATTCCTGCCGGATCACGCCCAAAATTGAATCACTGGTAGCTTATGCCATGCCCGCCATACCCTGAAAATTTCAGAAAGATCTGTCCATAACTTTTAAGTTATCTTGCTCACACACAGACAGACAAACAGACAAACAAAGTCCGACAAAATCATAACCTCCTTGGCGGAGGTAAATATCGTGAGTGAGCCCACCCCAAAACCAGGTCGAGTTAGGGCGCTTAGCTAGCGAGTCAAAGACTTCCGAACCACAATATTATTTCAGTTCGGATTCCAACGTTAAGATGGCGCAGTTGATGTGTGCATAGGTAATTCGCGGCGGCGGTGCGTAGAAGTACTGTACAAGTGACGGTCAGTGCTTTGTGACACCGTAAAGGCGGACGGACGGACACGATGGCCTACTAAGATAGTAGCAATGCGGCAGTTGCTCCCTCCACCCGGAATGCCAAGGACCACTTGTGTAATTTGCGCAGATCTGAGATTTTGGGGGGACAGGAGGAGAAAGGGAGAGAGTTTTAGTTGTCCCCTACTAAACAAAAATTGGGGGTACAGACAATTTTGTCCGCGAGCAAATTGTGGCGTCGCTTTGTTTGCCTTTGTTGTTTATACTGCATTTATTTTATTCACTTGACTATCATGAAAATATTTAAGGCTATAATGTACTAAATTCTATTTCGGCTGGGATTTCGCCCCAAATACTTTTGGGGGAGCTCATAGCGCTCTCCCAGATCCCTAAGCTGGAATTTAGAGATCCCACTTCTGAAAAGCGAAAGTCAGGAAAAAGGAAAAGAAAAGAGAAAGAAGGGGGGAAGGGACAAAGAAAAAAAAGAAAAAAAGGAAAAAGAAAGGAAAAGAAAAGGGGAAAAAACCCTCTGTATTTGCTTTTTTCCGCCCTGAAAGAATTTCCTAGCTACGCCAGTGGGCAAACGGCCAAGCGGCATAGCGGCAATGCCAAGCGACGTCACCTCGCCGGCGTCGTTCTCTTCCCGCGCGTCTTGTCGTAGTTTATTGATCGTCCGCGGGTCGACATTAATTCGCTGACACGACACTTCCTTACGTCCGTCCACACGTCAGCGAGAGCGCCAGTCGCTTACTTACGTCCAAACTCCGTTCTGTTTCGTTGTGGTTTGCAGCTGCAGTAGCTTATTATGCTAGCATGTACGTGCTTTTTGTACGACATGTTTCGACTGATTTTCCTAGTTTCGCAGTCTTTTTTTAGTATTTTTAATTGTGTCTGTTTGAATTTTAGTGTCGTGTACGTGTGGCGGTAGGTTTATGTGATAATGTGAATTGTCAGTTATTATTCTAAACAACTGTACGTGCAGTCTCTCTCTGCCAGGTTTTCTTGCAGCATTTTCATACTTACGTGAATTTAAAGTTGTCACATGTTTACTTTAATGTGCAAATTAAATGATAACTAGAAATTTGGGGCAAAGCCCAACGTGTGTCCGCCCGGCGTCTTAAGTCCGATTGGGGGACAGTTTAGGGGGCTCACATTCCTTTCGTAGCAAAGTCACGTGGCCCGAACTCCAACGCATTACCATACGCAGAACGAGCAGTGTCGACTTAGGGTAGATAGACATTAGCCAACTAACCGTTGTCGTTAGTGGACCAAAGTTCACTAAGTTTTTTTTGTTCAACGCGGCAAAGACGGTAGTTGATAACGCCGTTTACCGCTTGTCGATATCTCCATCCATTCCAGAGATATTCGCGCTCAAATTTAAAAGTTGTCCTAAATCGCGCCAAATTTTGTACATTTTTCGCTATCTCAAATTGTAAGGGGCAGTGCACCCCAAAATTTGTACGCATGTTATCAGCCCCACTTAGTACTACGTCACGTGGCAAAGTTTCATTAAGCCACTTTCTTTGGCTTTAAAGTTATAGTGGCTAATTCGCTACAATTAAGGCCAATTTTTACCCATTTTAAAACAAAAAAATTGTAAGGGAGGCACCGTCCCCGGTGGGAGGTGCGCTAGTAAGACTTGGTCATTCTGTAGCGCGTGTAAAATTTGGTGGCGCAGCACCCCCAAGGGGCCGAAATATGGTCTTCCGAAAAATGCGCTTTGGATGGGTACAATTCCACATCGAGATCTCCAAGGTTACTGGACCAAACTTCACCAGACTTGTTTCGCCTAACGCGAGAGGAACCGCTGTCGAACAACTATCTTACGGATTTTAAATATCTTTATCCCTTCCGGAGATATTCGCCGCCAAACTTTGAAGTCGACCGAAATCGGCCTAAATTTTGCATGTTTTTGGCCCCTAAATTTTTTTTGGGAGGCTCCTCAAAAATTTTGGACCGGGATTATAAAATATAATGCAGCTTCGAGCATCGTGTAAAATTTCGCGCCGATCGGCCGACGGAGCTCGGAGATTAAGCGAGGAAAGAAAAGGAAAACTAGAAATTTGGGGCAAAGCCCAACGTGAGTCCGCCCTTCGCCCTAAGTCCGATTGAGGGAAATTAGGGGGGGGGGTAAAATTTTCTCGGCACCAAAGTCACGTGGCTCGAACTCAAATGCATTGGCATACGCCGAACGCGCATTGTCGACTTAAGGTAGGTCAACATGAACGCTTATAACTTTGTTCCTAGTGGACGGAATTTCACAAAATGTTTTTTTGTTCAATGCACATATTATCCTTCTCGTAAAGCCGTTTAGATTTTGTCGCTATCTTCATCAGTTTCAGAGATATTCGCGGTCAAACTCGAAAGTTGTCGTAAAACTTACTAAATTTTGGACGTTTTTTCCCCTCCCAAATTTTAAGGGGGGCGGTGCTCCCAAATTTCGTACTTGCGTTAACACTCAAACCTAGAGGCGCGTAAAGTGCCAAAGTTTCGTCGAGCTACACCCCCTAACTCCGAAGTTATAAGCGCTCCTTTATTGCATTTTAAGCCAATTTTTGACTCCCCTTTTTAAAAAGTTGTAAGGGGGCCCCCGCCCCCGGTGGGGGCTGCGCTAGTAAGACTTGGTCACTCTCTAGCGCGTGTAAAAATCTGGGGGCGCAGCACCCCTTAGGGGCCGAAATATGGCCTTCCGAAAAATTTGATTTTGGTGGGTAAACATTAGCCGCGTAATCTCTGATGTTAGTGGACTGAAGTTCACAGAATTTTTTTATTCAACGCGGAATTAACTGTATTTGATAACGCCGTTTACCGCTTGTCGATATCCCTATGCAGTTCAGAGA